>Ga0156235_126_pt1 | contig 23272 bp, 7 predicted proteins | sample RifCSPlowO2_12_FD_107882 | JGI IMG/M metagenome (GOLD analysis project Ga0156235, IMG submission 107882) | Omnitrophica bacterium RIFCSPLOWO2_12_FULL_44_17 | reverse complement strand
TCCAGTTCACCCCCGCATCACTCAATACCTGTAAATCATTCCAGTTCACATTCGCATCACTCAACACTTCCATATCACTCCAGTTCACCCCCGCATCACTCATCACCTGCAAATCTCCCCAGTTCACATTCACCTTGCTCAAAACCTCCATGTCACTCCAGTTCACCCCCGCGTCACTCATCACCTGTAAATCTCCCCAGTTCACATTCGCCTTGCTCAAAACCTCCATGTCACTCCAGTTTACTCCCGCATCACTCAGAACCTGTAAATCTCCCCAGTTTACATTGCTATCCGAAAGAACTTTAAAATCAAACCAGTTCACCCCGGCATCACTTAGCGTCTGAAGATCATCCCAATTAATATTTATATTACTGAGAAAACCTATATCCTCCCAGTTTACATTCGCTTTACTCAAAACCTCCATGTCACTCCAGTTCAATCCCGCATCACTCAGAACCTCTAAATCTCCCCAATTCACGTTCGCCTTACTTAAGACCTCCATATCACCCCAATTTACCCCGGCATCACTCATCACCTGTAAGTCTCCCCAATTTACATTTGCATCACTGAAAACTTTAAAATCAAGCCAATTGATTCCCCTATCTGTCAGTGTTTTAAAATCATCCCAGTTTACATTCGCCTTACTGAGTACTTCCATATCACCCCAGTTTACCCCTGCATCACTCAGAGCCTGCAAGTCTCCCCAATTCACCCCGGCATCGCTGAACACTTTAAGATCTGTCCAATTCAAGTTGGTAAGACTCATCACCCTCAAATCATCCCAGTTAATATTCGCATCACTTAGCACTTCCAGATCCTGCCAATTTGTCCCTATATCGCTTAAAACTTTCAGATCTGTCCAATTCACATTCACCTTACTTAAGACCTCCATATCACTCCAGTTCACCCCCGCATCACTCAGAACCTGCATATCACTCCAATTCACCCCGGCATCACTCATCACCTGTAAGTCTCCCCAATTTACGTTAGAATCGGTCCAAAGTTGCATATCGCTCCAATTAATATTGGCGTCGCTTAACGTTTCCATATCACCCCAATTTACTCCAGCGTCACTCATCACTTGCAAATCATTCCAGTTAATATTCGTCTCGCTCAGCACTTTCATGTCAAGCCAGTTGACTCCCGCATCACTCATCACCTGTAAGTCTCCCCAATTCACATTTGAGCTGAATAGCACAGTTAAATCCTCCCAATTAAGCCCCTCATCACTTAGCAAACGGATATCCGCCCAATTAATATTCGATCGGCTTAAAATTTGAAAATCAGCCCAATTAATTCCATAATCGCTCAACAGCTGCAAATCTTCCCAATTAACATTCAGATCGCTTAGAACTTTAAAATCACTCCAATTCACCCCGGCATCGCTCAGCACCTGTAAGTCATTCCAATTTACATTCACCTTACTTAAGACCTCCATATCACTCCAGTTCACTCCCGCATCGCTCATCACCTGTAAGTCTCCCCAGTTCACATTCGCCTTACTGAGGACCTCCATATCACTCCAGTTCACCCCGGCATCACTCAGCACCTGTAGATCGCTCCAATTAATATTCGTGTATGACAGCTGCTTCAAATCATCCCAATTAACATTTTCATCAAGCAGCACCTTCATATCACTCCAATTCACCCCAGCATCACTCAGCACCTGAATATCCCCCCAATTAATATTGGAATTTCCAAGCACCTGCAGATCCTGCCAATTGACATTCGTATCAAACAAATTCTTAATGTCTCCCCAATTCACATTCATATCACTCATGATTTGAAAATCCGTCCAATTGAGTCCCGAATCGCTTAACTTTTTTACGTCTTCCCAATTGATATTTGCTTCACTGAAAATTTTAATATCAGACCAATTCACTCCGGCATCGCTCAGTGCTTCAATATCTATCCAATTTACATTCGTATCACTCAATAATTGTAAATCACCCCAATTAATATTTGATTCGCTCAACGCATTTAAATCTTCCCAATTCACATTCGCTGCACTTAAAATTTGAATGTCACCCCAATTAATACCCATATCACTCAATGCTTGGAAATCAGTCCAATTTATATTTATCTCAGTCAAAACTTTAAAATCAGCCCAGTTTACTCCCGCGTCACTCAGAGCCTGTAAGTCTAACCAATTGATATTAGCAGAACCGAGGACATAAAAATCACTCCAGTTCAATCCCGCATCACTCATCACTTGTAAGTCACCCCAATTCACATTTGCATCACTCAGAATTTTAAGATCGGACCAATTTACACCTGCATCAGCCAATATTTGCATATCGCTCCAGTTCACATTCGCTTTGCTTAAGACCTCCATATTGCTCCAGTTCACTCCCGCATCACTCAGAATCTGTAAATCATTCCAATTCACATTCGTCTTGCTCAGTACTTCCATATCACTCCAGTTCACCCCGGCTTCACTCAGCACCTGTAAATCATTCCAGTTTACATTCGCTTTACTTAAGACCTCCATATCGCTCCAGTTCACCCCGGCTTCACTCATCACCTGTAAGTCTCCCCAGTTCATATTCGCTTTACTCAAAACCTCCATGTCACTCCAGTTCACCCCCGCATCACTCATCACCTCTAAATCACCCCAGTTAATGTTCACATCACTTAGTGCTTTCAAATCAGACCAATTAATCCCCGAATCACTGAGAATTTGAAGATCCGCCCAATTGACATTGATTTCGCTCAAAACCTTTAAATCATTCCAGTTTACCCCGGCGTCACTCAACACAGAAAAGTCCGCCCAATTAATATTTGTGTCCCCAATCACTTTTAAGTCACTCCAATTAATATTTGTATCCGAAAGGGTTTTCAAATCATTCCAGTTTATCCCTTCATCACCAAGGATTTTGATGTCATTCCAATTTAGATTGTTATCGCTAAGTACTTTTATATCCGACCAATTCATGCTCATCTTTGAAAGGACTTCCATATCAGACCAATTCACTCCCGCGTCACTCATCACCTGCAAATCATTCCAATTCACATTCGTTTTACTGAGGACCTCCATATCACTCCAGTTCACCCCGGCTTCACTCAGAATCTGTATATCCGTCCAATTGACATTCGCATCGCTCAACACTTTCATATCACTCCAATTGACACCCACATCACTCATTGCCTGGATGTCTCCCCAATTCACGTTGGCATCTGCGACGGCCTTCAAATCCGCCCAATTAATATTGGAATCGGATAAAACCTCTAAATCCCCCCAATTCACATTCGCAGAGCTCAATGCCTGCAAATCATTCCAATTTACATTTGTTTCGCTAAGGACTTTAAAGTCGTTCCAATTGACATTGGCAGCGCTCAACGAACCCAAATCAGCCCAATTCACCCCCGCATCGCTTAACACTTGCAAATCCAGCCAGTTCAGATTTGATTGAAACATCACTTTAAAATCTGACCAGTTCACCCCGGCGTCACTCAGAACCTGTAAGTCTCCCCAATTCACATTGGCCGAACTTAAAATATTCATATCACTCCAATTAATCCCCGCTTCACTCAAGACCTGAATATCGTTCCAGTTGATATTCACATCGCTAAGGACTTTCAGATCGGACCAATTTATGCCCTGATCACTCAGCACTTTCAAATCTAACCAATTAATTCCCGCGTCACTCATTAATTGAAGGTCTCCCCAATTCACATTCGCTTTACTCAGCACCTCCATGTCACTCCAGTTCACCCCAGCATCGCTAAGCGCCTGAAAATCACCCCAGTTCACATTCGTTTCACTCAGAATTTTTAGATCGCTCCAGTTCACCCCCGCATCGCTCAGGGTCTGCAAATCCCCCCAATTCACATTCGTCTTACTCAACACCTCCATATCACTCCAGTTTACTCCGGCATCACTCATCTGCTGGAGGTCACTCCAGTTAATGTTCGAATCACTCAAGATGCGGAAATCGCTCCAGTTAACACCAACGTCGGACATTACTTTTAAATCGTCCCAATTCACAATGGTCTCACTCAAAACTTTAAGCTCGGCCCAATTCACTCCCACATCACTTAAGTGTTTGACATCGTCCCAATTGACGCCAGCGTCAGATAAAACTTTGAAATCATTCCAATTCACTCCCATGTCGCTCATGATTTGAAAATCCGTCCAATTTAGATTGGCCGTACTCAGAACATTAAAATCAGACCAATTAATTCCGGCATCGCTTAAGTTTTGCAGATCATTCCAATTCACATTTGCATCAGCCAATATTTTCAAATCTGACCAATTCACATTATTATCCGACAGCGTTTGCAAATCCGCCCAATTGATATTGGTCGCAGCTAAAACTCTCAAGTCTGACCAGTTAATCCCCTCGTCGCTCAACAGCTTCAAATCAACCCAGTTAAGATTGGTTTCAGACAAAACTTTAAAATCTAACCAATTCACTCCAACGTCACTCATGACCTGCAAATCTCCCCAATTCACATTTGCATCTGACAGCGTTTTCATGTCGCTCCAATTGATACCCGCATCTGTCAAAATCTGTAAATCATTCCAATTCACATTCGCCTTCGCTAAGGATTCCATATCGCTCCAGTTCACCCCGGCATCACTCATCACCTGTAAGTCATACCAATTTATGTTCGCTTTGCTTAACACTTCCATATCAAGCCAATTCACTCCAGCATCACTCATGGCCTCAAGATCCATCCAATTAATATTTGTATCCGTTAACATTTTTAGATCACTCCAATTAACCCCGGCTTCACTCAACACCTGCAAATCATTCCAATTCACATTCATATCCGCAAGAGCCCTCACGTCAGCCCAGTTCACTCCGGCATCACTCAAAATCTGTAAATCTCCCCAATTCACATTGGTGTCGGACAATACTTTCAAATCTTCCCAATTAACATTCACATCGGATAAAATTTCCATATCTCCCCAATTCACATTCGCATCACTTAAAGCTCTGATATCCTCCCAATTTACATTCGCCTTTGAAAAAACCTGCAAATCATCCCAATTGACATTTGCATCGCCCAGAACCTTCATATCACTCCAATTCACTCCGGCATCACTCATCACTTGAAGATCTGCCCAATTCACATTAGTATTCCCTAAAACTCTCATATCACTCCAGTTCACCCCGGCATCACTCAACACCTGCAAATCATTCCAGTTAATATTGGCTTTTGCCAAAATTTCAAAATCATCCCAATTGACTCCTCTGTCACTCATGATTTGCAAATCATTCCAGTTCACATTGGCAGAAGCAAGAACCGCAAAATCAGACCAATTGACATTCGCGTCAGACATCGTTTGCAAATCCGTCCAATTCACTCCAGCAACACTCAAAGCAACAAAATCACTCCAGTTTACATTGATGTCGGATAACACTTTTAAATCAAGCCAATTGACTCCGGCATCACTCAATGCCTGCAAATCGCCCCAATTAATGTTGGTGTCAGCGATTGCTTTCAAATCGAGCCAATTGATATTTGCGTCAGAAAGAATTTCCAAATCCGCCCAATTCACATTGGTGTCAGCTAAAATCTTGATATCCGCCCAATTTAGTCCGGCATCACTCAAGACTTTAAAATCATCCCAATTCACATTTGTTTCGGAAAGAATTTCCATATCGCTCCAGTTCACTCCCGCATCGCTCATTAATTGAAGGTCACCCCAATTCACATTCGTGTCGGCAAGCACCTTGAGATCAGCCCAATTCATTCCGGCATCACTCATATTTTTCAAATCACTCCAATTTACATTTATATCGCTCAACACTTTCAAATCATTCCAATTCACTCCGGCATCACTCACTGCCTGCAGATCATCCCAGTTAATATTGGCGTCATATAAAACTTTAAAATCACTCCAGTTCACGCCCGCATTGGTCATCGTTTGGAGATCCTGCCAATTCATATTTGTCTCGCCTAACACTTTGAGATCACTCCAATTCACGCCCATATCACTAAGGGCTTTCATATCCGCCCAATTTACATTTGCTTCTGTGAAAACCTTCAGATCACTCCAATTCAATCCGGTATCACTTAAAATCTGCAGATCACTCCAGTTCACATTCGTCTCAGAAAGGATCTTCATGTCATTCCAATTCACTCCGGCGTCACTCAATACTTGAAGATCCGCCCAATTCACATTCGCTGCGCTTAACACATTAAAATCTGTCCAATTAATATTCGCATCGGCAAACACTTTGAGATCACTCCAATTGATATTCGCGTCATATATGACCCGTAAATCGCTCCAATTGATATTCGCGTCGTTTAAAACTTTAAGATCAGCCCAATTCACTCCGGCATCGCTCAATATCTGTAAGTCCCCCCAGTTCACATTCGCTTTACTTAATGCTTCCATATCAATCCAATTGACACCAGCCTCACTCATGACTTGCAAATCCGTCCAATTGACATTCACATCGCTCAAGGTCTTCAGGTCGTCCCAATTCACATTCGCATCACCCATCAGTTTGACATCATTCCAATTAATACCGGCATCACTTAGCGCCTGAAGATCTGCCCAATTCACATTGGTGTCAGCAAGACCTTTCAAATCGGACCAATTCACGTTTGCAATAGAAAATACATTCAAGTCAGCCCAGTTAATTCCCATATTCGTTAAAACTTCAAAATCCGACCAATTGACATTTGTCTGGCTCAAAACTTTAAGGTCCTCCCAATTGACTCCCATGTCACTCAACACCTGAAGATCTGCCCAATTAATATTATTGTCAGACAAAATTTTCAAATCAGCCCAGTTCACCCCCGCATCGCTCATCGCATTCATATCATCCCAATTGACATTGGCTTCACTAAAAACCTTCATATCAGTCCAGTTAACTCCCGCATCGCTCATCGTTTGTAAATCTCCCCAATTCACATTTGCATCAGAGAGATTCCTGATATCACTCCAATTAATATTTGACTCGCCAAAAACTTTCATATCGTTCCAGTTGACACCCATGTCACTCAGAGTTTTAAGATCCATCCAGTTCACTCCTATGTCACTCATCACTTGCAAATCAGACCAGTTAATATTGGTGTCACCCAGAACCTGAAGATCCGCCCAATTAATATTCGCATCGGCAAGCACCTTGAGATCACTCCAATTGATATTGGTTCCTGCGATAACTTTTAAGTCACTCCAGTTAATATTTGTCTTGGCCAACACCTCAATATCTGACCAATTAATATTCGCATCAGACAAAACCTCCAAGTCGGTCCAATTAATATTGGCTTCGCTTAATACTTTGAAATCCGCCCAATTCACATTCGCCTTCGAGAAAACTTCGAAGTCCGACCAATTCACTCCGGCATCTGTCATCCTTTGAAAATCCGTCCAATTCGCATTCGCATCGGAAAGGATCTTAAAATCACTCCAATTCACCCCCGCATCGCTCATGATTTGTAAATCAGTGAAATTCACATTGGCTTTCGTTAACACTTCCAAATCAGCCCAATTCACTCCGGCATCACTCATTGCATTCAAATCAGACCAATTGACATTCATATCTGCAAAAACCTTAAGATCAGCCCAATTCACATTTGCCGCGGACAAAACGTTGAAATCGGACCAATTCACCCCCATATCGCTTAGAATTTTCAGATCAGACCAATTGACGTTCGCATCAGAAAATTGCTTCATGTCGAGCCAATTAAGACCCGCATCACTCATCGCCTGTAAATCGTTCCAATTGATATTTGAATTTGCTAAAACAGTAAAATCAGACCAGTTCACATTTGCGACAGAAAGCACTTCAAGATCATTCCAATTAACATTCAGATCGGAAAGCGCTTTGAGGTCAATCCAGTTCACTCCCGCATCACTCATAACCTGTAAGTCATCCCAATTCACATTACTGTCTGCCAACGTTTTAAAATCACTCCAATTAATATTGGCATCGCTCAAAGTTTGGAAATCTGCCCAGTTAATATTTGTGGAAGATAAAATATTGAAATCTCCCCAATTGACACCGGCATCGCTTAAAACCTGCAAATCATTCCAGTTCACATTTGCCTGGCTCAAAATTTTCATATCGACCCAATTGACCCCGGCATCACTCATCACTTGTAAATCGATCCAATTGACATTAGCGTCATTGATCACTTTTAATTCCTGCCAATTGACATTCGCATCACTCAGTGCCTGAAGATCCATCCAATTAATATTCGCATCCGCCAACACTTCAAAATCGACCCAATTGATTCCCTGTTCACTCAAAACCTTAAAATCAGTCCAATTAATCGTGGCCTCGGACAACACTTCCATATCAGACCAATTCACGCCGGCATCACTTAAAACTTGAAGATCGCCCCAGTTTACATTTGCATCACTTAATGCCTGCAAATCTCCCCAATTAATATTCGTATTCGCTAAGATACTGAAATCCGTCCAATTGACATTCGCATCGGACAATCTCTGAAGATCATTCCAATTAACATTCGCATCTGCAAGAATTTTGAAATCGGCCCAATTCACTCCCGCATCTGACATTAAATTCAAATCTGACCAGTTTAGATTTGAATTTGCGAGAATATTCAAATCACCCCAGTTCACTCCAGCGTCACTCAAGATATTGAAATCATCCCAATTCACGTTCATTTTGCTTAACACCTCAAAATCACTCCAGTTCACCCCGGCGTCACTCATGGTCTGCAAATCCATCCAATTGATGTTTGCCTCGGACAATGTTTTAAAATCACTCCAATTCACGCCGGCATCGCTCAAAGCCTTTAAATCATCCCAATTCGCATTCACGTCGGACAGAATTTTAAAATCGCTCCAATTGATGCCGGAATCGCTCAGCATTTTTAAATCGGTCCAATTGACATTTCGGTCGGCAATATCTTTTAAATCAAGCCAATTCACTCCGGCATCACTCAATGTCTGTAAATCCGCCCAATTAATATTGGTATCAGCCAATGTCTTCAAGTCATCCCAATTAACACCCGCATCTGTCATAACCTGAAAATCGTTCCAATTCACATTCGATTCCGCCAATATCTTCATATCAGACCAGTTCACTCCGGTATCACTCATGGTTTGAAGATCCTGCCAATTCACTTGGGCTTCTGAAAGAATTTTGAGATCGTTCCAATTGATGTTCGCTTCGCTCAATGGTTGTAAATCACTCCAATTAATATTTGCCCGGCTCAGGGTCTGGAAGTCTTCCCAATTCACATTTGCTTCGCTCAATGCTTTAAAATCACTCCAATTAATATTAGCTTTCGTGAGAGGCTCAAGATCAAGCCAGTTCACGCCGGCATCACTCATCACCTGCAAATCAATCCAGTTCACGTTCGCATCCGCTAATACATCCAGATCACTCCAGTTCACTCCGGCATCGCTTAAAACCTTAAAGTCATTCCAATTAAGATTCGTCTCGCTTAGAATTTTGAAATCTGACCAATTGACTCCCATATCACTCATGGCCTGCAAGTCCGACCAATTCACATTGGCGGACGCTAATGTCTCCATATCAGCCCAATTCACCCCAGCCTCGCTCAGAACATTCAAATCATCCCAATTTACATTGCTCGCCGCCAAGGCTTTCATTCCATCCCAATTCACATTCGTTTCGCTCATCATCTTGAAATCATTCCAATTGACACCGGCCTCACTCAAATTTTGCAAATCCGTCCAATTCACATTCGCTTCACTCAGCGTTTTAAAATCACTCCAATTGATATTGGATTCGGTCAGCGGCTTTATGTCAGACCAATTGATATTCGCCGCAGTCATCACCTGTAAATCCGTCCAGTTCACAAGCGTTTGGCTTAGCGCTTTTAATTCATCCCAATTCACATTTGCAGCACTCATCGTTTGCAAATCTGTCCAATTCACATTTGCATCTGCCAACACTTTGAAGTCTGCCCAATTTACATTCATTCGAGACATGACAACAAAATCATCCCAATTCACCCCGGCATCTGCCAAAACCTTGAAATCAGACCAATTCACTCCGGCATCACTCAGAATCTGAAAATCATTCCAGTTCACATTCGATTCGGATAAGACCTTAAAATCACTCCAATTGGCACCAATATCACTCATGACCTGGAGATCAGCCCAGTTAACGTTCGATTTTGCTAAAACGTCGATATCGCCCCAATTCACTCCCGCATCACTCAAAACCTGGAAGTCTGACCAATTAACGTTTGTGTTTGCCAAAACTTTGAAGTCTTCCCAATTCACTCCGGCATCCGACATCGCCTGCAAATCTCCCCAATTCACATTCGATTCGCTCAGAGTTTTAACTCCATCCCAATTCACATTCGTTTCTGATAAAATTTTTATATCCCCCCAATTCACTCCCGTATCACTCATCACTTGAAGATCGTTCCAATTCACATTCGAAAGACTCAAGGTTTGAATTCCGGACCAATCTACATTCGCCTCCGACAAAATTTTCATATCACCCCAATTGACATTCGCTTTACTCATTGGCTCAAAATCACTCCAGTTCACCCCGGCATCACTCAATGCCCGTAAATCATCCCAATTCACATTCGTATCAGCAATCACCTTCAAATCCGCCCAATTAATATTAGCCTTTGCCAACACTTGCATATCTTCCCAGTTGATTCCGACATCCGATAAAGTTCCGATATCTGCCCAATTCACATTCGTCTCTCCGATAACTTTTAAATCAGCCCAGTTGATATTTGTATCACTCAAGACCTGCAAATCTAACCAGTTGATATTTGTATCAGCCAAAATCTTCATGTCTGACCAATTCACTCTCGCATCACTAAGCGCTTTAATATCCGCCCAGTTGACATTCGCATCAGCAAAACTCTTTAAATCACTCCAGTTAATATTCGCGGCAGCCAACTGATTTAAATCTGCCCAATTGATATTAGAATCTGCAAGCGTTTTCAGATCGGACCAATTCACGTTTGAATCAGCAAGCGCCTTGATATCCGACCAATTAATTCCACCGATACTTAATCTCTGAATGTCATCCCAATTGATATTGGTATCTGCCAATGATTTTAAATCGCTCCAATTCACATTCGCATCACTAAAAATCTTAAAATCACTCCAATTCATGCCGGCATCACTCATCACTTGCAGATCGGTCCAATTCACGTTCGCTTCGGCCAGTGTTTTGAAGTCGCTCCAATTAATATTTGCTTTTGCTAAAATATCTAAATCCGACCAGTTAATGTTTGCATCAGCCAAAATCTTCAGATCACTCCAATTAACACCGGCATCGCTAAGCAACTGGAGATCTGACCAATTAACATTTGTCTCAGACAGAATCTTCAAGTCACTCCAATTCACTCCGCGATCACTCATTTCCTTAATATCCAACCAGTTGACGCCCAGATCACTCATGACCTGCAAATCAGACCAATTTATATTCGTATCCGAAAGCGCTTTCATATCGAGCCAGTTCACATTGGCATCGCTAAACGCTTTAAGATCAGACCAATTCATCCCGGCATCGCTCAAAGCCTTGATATCTCCCCAATTCACATTGGCCTCGCTAAAAATCTTGAGATCTGACCAGTTGACATTTGCATCACTCATTGACTGAAAATCAAGCCAATTAATATTTGCATCCGCAAGATTCTTCAAATCATTCCAATTCACATTTGCATCGCTAAATAGTCTGAAATCTGTCCAATTAATCCCTGCATCCGTAAGCGCCTGGAGATCACTCCAATTGACATTTGAATCCGCCAAAACATCCAATCCCGTCCAATTAACGTTTGCATCACTCATCGTTCGCATATCCGTCCAATTAACACCCGCGGTTGATAAACTTGCCAAATTATCCCAGTTGATCGTCTCTGTCCAATTCACATGCGCACCAGTCATATAAGCCAAATCATCCCAGTTCACTTGCGCATCGGCTAACTTTTTCAAATCACTCCAGTTGATATTTCCATCGGAAAGAATTTGCAGATCGGTCCAATTCAGCCCGGCAATACTCAGCGCCTGAATGTCATCCCAATTAATATTTGCCTTTGCAAGCAGATTCATGTCCTCCCAATTCAAACCAATCTCACTAAACACTTTTAAGTCCGACCAATTAATATTGGCGCTCGAAAGAGATTGAAGATCATCCCAATTAATGTTCGCTTTCGATAAAACTTCCATATCATCCCAATTCACTCCGGCTTTTGACATGGTGCCGATATTCGTCCAATTGATTCCGTTGGTGGTCAACGAAACAAGGTCATCCCAATTAATTCCGACAACCGTAAATGTTGAAAGTTGTGTCCAATCAACATTCGCAGTTGCAAGCGCTTTAATATCTTCCCAATTAATAGTCTGTGAACTCAAACGTTTAATATCTTGCCAATTAATTCCCGCTTCGGACATGGTTTTAACATCATCCCAATTGGCTTTATTGACGGCAGTTAAAACGTTGCCCACTTTGGTGTAAAGAGATTCTGCTTGCCCGGCTCCTGTCGCAGTTTTAAGCGCATCAATATCATCCCAATTGACCGTATCCGTCTTTGCCTTAATCGCACTCACATCTGTTTCTAAATTGGTGATTTGATCCCAATTCGCCGCTGCGGTATCTGTCAATATTTCATCGATGACCCCTTGTGCGTTTGGGTTATAAAAAACTTGAGCTGAATATGAGCTACCGGAACTGGCTGGATATATAATCGTAACTGATCCGCGATATACTTCATTCGCATCATCGGGTGTCCATGTATGCCTAAACACGCTATTCGTCAATACATTGCTACATGTTGGATCTGTTGAGGCACCATCGTTTCCGGTCGCATCGTACGTTACGATATTGATATCGCCGCACGCCCAGGCTGAATCCGATATAATCGTTCCACCGCTTTCAAGCCAACTATTAATGTAATAACTTCTTGCGCTAGCATCGTACAAAAGTTCGGAATGAACCGTATATTCACCCGCCGTAATATTAAACGAGCTTGACACACCGTAATTCACAGCTGCACCACAAGAACCGCCGGAAGCGGAAGCTTTTAACGTATACAGAGTTCCGACCTTGTCAATATATAAACCCTTCCCGGAAAAATCGGCGATACCAGCCACGCTATCCATCGAGGTCGTTCCACCCAGAGTTGCACCGTTTGTATTATTATTGATAGAAAGCGCGATAGTACATTCCGTAGTCGGGTCTACAACGTTTCCATTCCTATCCAGAATCTTAACAATAGGTTGTGTACTAAATACTTGTCCTGCAGTCGCAGACGACGGCGAAGTGGTAAATGAAAGCTCGTAGGCAGTACTTGCCGGTTGTCCTTCGCCCTCGGAATAACCAGAACCGCTGCCGCCAGTGTAAATAGCTGCATAAGCGAGATATCCGTTGTTTGCCCACACCAAATGAAAAACGGTGAGCAAAAAAGCTATCCCTCTCATCCAGCCTTTGTGGATTCTATGTGTTTGGATTTTAGTTTTTTTCACAGGTTTATTTTTTATATTAAAAATTGAAAATTTTTATGATTTTAAATAGCAATTGAATAAATTCTGTCATATGGCTTATGCAGCCCTTCCCAAACGTCCACCACTATCACTGCGTCTCGTATTATCATCGTCACCGGCATAAGCTCGATTCGAAACCTCAAGGTATGCGGTGGTTGATTCATCCCATGCACCACCGCGGAAACCCGCACCCGTAGCGCTATTAACACCGCTGCCGGATGTGTAACCCGGCCAATCCTCATTCGTCGCATTGCCTGAAGAATCCAAAATTCCGTCGCCATACGTTCCGCTAAAACTTCGCCCTTTACTATTTCCCACCTGAACAGACCGCTCCCACAAATTACCAGTCAAATCCAAAGCCCCGTAATAACCTGCCCCGGCTTGTTTCCTTTGAGTCGTGGTCGCTGTCGCTGCAAATCCGCTTCGCAAAGGTCCTAAAATCCCGTCGTTTTGGTAATTCGTCAAACCATCTCCTGTTTCTGTGACCTTTTCACTGGAAGCACCAGCATTCGAAAGTGTCTCGCCATCGGTCAAGTCTGTTGTACCCCACGCGTATTCACCGTCAACCGGTGAAATAGGTCCGCGACAAGCTTTTTCATATTCGAATTCCGTCATCGGACGAAGCACTGCCCAATCAGCATACGCAGCCAAATCCATCCAAGATAAATAATTCATCGCAATCCACTCTCCGTCCGAAGCTTCATCCAAGGTTCCATTCTCATCCCGATCCGCTCCGAACGAATAAGGTTCTCCGTCTCCTGGATCGGAATCTGCTTTAATCACTTGCCGACTCGCGACTGCAGTCACGTCTTCTCCCAGCATAACATAATGCCCGGCCGCATTTTCACTGTTCAGCGTATCTGCAACGCGTGTTTGTTGTTGCGCCTGTGTCAAGTTATTCAAAAAATCGCGATATTGTCCTTGCGAAAGTTCGTATTTCATCGCATAAAATGCTTCATAACCTTTAGGGAATGCTTCACTGAGCTGAAAAACCGTCCCGCTGGTATCGTCATCCGCGGTAGAATCCGTATTGTAATACCATGCATCCGCCGCATTTGCGGTAAAGGAAATACCTGCCTCGCTGTTGATCGCGGGTGCAACACTTGAACCACTTCCAAACTCAAATTCGCCGTTTGTTCCGTCGCTTCCGTCCCCAACACGAAACCCACCTTCGGCCACATATACCATTTCAACGGCAAACACCTTCACATACGTGGTTGCGGCAATCGCACTCGCATCCGACAAACCGTCCTGCCCGTAATCCCAAATCATTTGCACATCATGGAAATCAACCGTACCCGAACCGCTGCTGTTTACTTTCAGGAAGCAGCCCTTTTTGTCATCAGGGACAATGATATCAAGTCCGATAAAATCAGATCCCGCCTGTTTCGTCCCATCATCGAAGCCACTCGGATTCGTTCCCGATCGCTTAAGGGTTGCATGTGACCAGGTTCCGGTTGTTGAACAGTTCGCGGTGCAATACTTGGCAAATACCCAGGCAGCGTCATGATTAACTGAATCGCGCCAGGCATTACTCCAAGAAACGTCAAACTCTATGACGATCGTGTCGGCGGCCGCTGCCTGATTAACGAGCGAGACGTTTTCGATAGCAACGTTATTTGCATACGCTGAAGGATTCCACACTATAAAAAACAAGTTCGATAAGCAAAGTGCAGACAGAACCCAAGAGTTGAAGACAGAAATGCCTTTTTTTAGAATATTGGGTTTCAATTTTTGATTTTCGTGTTTGTTTGTTCGCAGAAAAAAACTCTGCAAAAAAGTTCTATGTCCCAAACAACTTGGCAACCAAGCCGTCATATCTCTAACCTCCGAGACTTAAACCTTTGGTTTTGCGTCCTCATCTTTCGATGAGTTTGCCTTTTCAAGCCGCTTAGAAAAAAAATTATTCCTCGAATTTAGGAATAAACGGATTTTTAGGACTGTACAGGTAAAAGTATACATTATATTTTTTTAATCTGCGAATAAAATACAAACAAAAGGATGCTAAAAAACATAATAAAATCTTAATAAAACTTTTATAATTTTATTGCGATTGTATCTTCTTTAATGCTTAAAAAAAAGGCTCTTCCTCTTTGCTTTTCAAGTAACACTTAGTTAAACCCTGTACAAAGAGGTAGAGCCGAAATTAAAAGATTTATTTTATGATGCTATCTTGCCTTCGGATGATCCCGCTTAAAATCACCCGCCAAGGGTTCTCCCGGAACGAGTTCTTTCTGCAGTTCCAACTCCAGAATTCTTTCCCGTATCTTATGAGCTTCCTCTTCTGCTGGCTTTAACTTAATATATTTCTTATAGTGCTCGACGGCCTTCGTATTATCTTTTAAATAATAATCACAAATAATGCCCAGATTGTGGTGCGCCCAAGAATCCATAGGGTTTAACTCTATCGCTCGCTGATACTGTTTGGCTGCATTTTCATAATTTTGCTGTTCATACAACATCGTTCCTAAGTTGTAATATGTGCTGGCCAGTTCCATCTTCATTTTCAAACTATTCAATTCGGCAGCCGAAAGTTTTTCGATGGCACGTTCCGCCGAACTTTCCGATTCACTAATCAACTGAAGATACTGATCCCTTTCCCCCTCCAAAATAGACTTGTCCAATAAATTTTTCAGCTTCGCATTGTCTTCTTTGATTACCTTGATCTGCTCTTCGGCCTTCACCTTCACATCATCAACATTCTTATTTACGTTTTTCAAATCGGCAATAACCTTGTCGAATTCTTTGATTTGCTGTTCGAGCTGAACAATTTTGGTCCGAGCTTCTTCTTCCCGTTTTGCTTTCCCCGTATTGAGTGCCCGAATCTGATTTTTGAGCATGCCTTGATCCTCGTTCACTTTCTTAACCATATTTTCATAATTGGTCACCTGCTCTCTGAGTCCTCGGTTTTCTTCAAGTGTTTCATTCAATGTGGAAACAAGTGCTTCTGCATTCTGCCCGTCTTCCGCATACGCATTTTGAGAAAACACATTATTTGCAGCATGAACTATGCCGCTATTCATTGCAAGGGAAATACCGAACACAAAGATAAGCATAACGACTTTTAACGCTTCCCCTTTATTAAAATTCTGATCGTTCATATGTTTCCTCATTTCAATGATTGTTTAAATGCGGGCCGGCTTTATGGCCAACTGTTCATCCGTCATATCTTCTGCTCCACTCACAATCTTTGGTGTCAAAAACATCGCAAGCTCCGTTTTAACCGTTTCTTCAGATCTGCTTTTAAACAACTCTCCTAACAGAGGAACATCCATTAAATATGGGATTCCTTTATCATTCGTATTCAAAGCGTCCTTTCGAAGCCCACCAATGACAACTGTCGTTCCATCTTTAATAACAACCGTCGATTCAATATAACTCGTATTAACTTTGGGGATTTTATTGGTTGTCGGTGTTACAACCTCTCCAGTTTGACTTGAAATTTCAGGTCTTATTTTCATCGTTATAAAACCATCGTCATTAATAGTCGGTGTCACAGCCAACTGCAATCCGACATCAATAAAACGAATATCCTCGCTGATAGATGCATTATTACCTGTCCCCGTTGTCGTCGTAATCACATAAGGGATCCTGTCACCAATATTGATTTTTGATTCCTGTTTATTCAGAATCATCAATCTTGGATTCGCGAGTAATTTTGTCGACAGAACCTGCTTGAGTGCTTTGATTTGAAAGATGAAGTCATCTTCTGTGAGATCACCAATAGTTAGTGTGGTGAAACCAGTCGCAGAAGTAACATTGGTCGAATTAATTGGAAACTTATCCCTAATTGAAGAATTCTCAAGCATGCCAGCCGCCCCTTGAGTAAATGATTTCTCCCAATCAATCCCATAATCATATTTTGGATTAATCGTAATTTGTAAAATTCGAGCTTCCACCAAAACAGCTTTATTTTCTTTGTCCAGTGCTTTTACTACCTCCAGGACTTCTTTCATTCTGTCTGGATAAGCACTGATAATAATTTGGTTTGAGCGTTCATCCGCAATCACAGAACCGACAGCTTTCGCATCGAGCCTTGCTTTCAACTGTGCTTCAACCACTTTCGCTTCCGCATATTGTAGTTTAATCACTTGCGTTTCTAATTTACTTTCAATATCGTCAATCAATTTATTCATGGCTTGAAGTTTTTCGTCGGTATCCATCATCACAATCGTGCCGGTTTCCTCGTCAATAATCACTTTTCCAAGAGCGCTTTGCACGGCCTGGAGGGCTTGGATAGCATACGTCGGTTTCGCATATTTCAATGTCCGTGTCGAAACACGGCGCTGGTCATTAAAATTTTTTCCGTATAGCTGGGAATATTCTTCTTCGGTCATCACATAAATAATCCCATTGATCATGTGGTAAGCTAACTGATTAGAAATCGAGATAATGTCCAACGCATCTTTGATGGTCACTTGATGGAGAAGTAGAGTGGATCTCCCTTGGACATTCTTGCTGGTCACAATATTCAAATCGCCTTCAAGCCCCAGAAACTTGATCACGTCCACAACATTAATATCTCGAAGATCCAAAAAAATTGATTTTTCAAGACCTTGAATCGGATTGCTTTTGACTTCGCTTTGGCCATAAACGCAAACGTTACTTGCCGTCAAGACAAGCAACGCCGCTAACACCGTAGCAAATAAGAAAGATTGTTTAAATGAAAAATTTTTCATTATCTGATTTTAATTTCTTCTTCATTAAACTTCAAGGTAACACCTTCTGTGTCAATGCCAGAAACCGTCAAACCTGAAATTGAATCACCCACCTTTAGAAAATTCGTAATCGCTTTCTTGAGATCCTCTATCATGCAATATGTCCTTTTGGGATCATCGGGATCGTATGAAATACCAGTCAATTTTAAATCTTTTGTCATTTCCACTAATTGAAATGACGTTCCGTCGGCACCAACATTTTGCCCGCCGGCCGCATCGGCTCTTTTATCCGATGGAGCAAAAACGTTCGCCTCCTTTACTCTCTCAAAAAAATCGGACCCGAATGTCCGTATTTTTGACGAAGGCACCTCTGCACGATCCTGCTGCTGAATGCCAAAATAGGAACTATATTCTGACCGAGCATTCAAAACATCATAAGTAAGACCAATCGCCAACAACAATCCCGTGATGGCCGTTCCTGCCTTAGCCAAGTTAACAAAACGCTTCAAGCGAAGAGCTTCACGTTGCCCTTTAATAAAAGACGTCCATTGCTCTTGAACATACGACAATCGCCCCCGAATCGAGCTAAGAGACAGTACGTTTTGAATTTCCTTTCTTTTCGTTTGATACTGCTCTCCGACCGGTTGATCTTTTTTCGACGCTGTAGCAGAAGGCGCAGAAGCCATTGACGGTAACGGTTCAACCTTTTTAGCACTTCCGGTATTGGCCGCTGGCGTTACCGGAGCGGGAACTGAAGCTGCTTTCGGCTGCTGTTTCCCGCCTTGCGCCTCAATCAGCTTAAGTAATTGCTGTTCAGGTGTTAATGAAGAATCTGACTGACCCATCCTGCACGAATATCCTCTTCTATAATTTCTTTCATAATATTCTCATCAACAACCCATTGATTTTTCATGACTAAATGTTTTAATGCACGGTGGCAAAGCAAAGTAATTTTACGCGGATACCCACGTGAAGCCTTATGCACAACATAGATAGCCTCGTCTAAAAACAAATGGGACTTTGCATTATATCCAGCCTGTTTGATCCGAAAATTAATCATGTCTTTCGTTTCCTGGAAACCAAGAGGGTTCAAGGTAAACTTAAAGCTGACACGATCAAAAAAGTTAGGGATTCTAATCATTCTTGAATGCAATTCCAATTGCCCCAACAAAACAAGCTGCAAAAGCTTCCTGTCATTCGTTTCATAATTTAATAGAACCCTTAGCATTTCGATAGACGCTTCATTCAACTTTTGCGCTTCGTCAATAACCAGGACAACCGTCTTTTGCTCCACCATACTTTTCTGATAAAGGAACTTTTCCAGCACTTCCTTTAAATCAAGCACGGTGAGCCGGTCTGCCGTATGATTTGGCTGAATGTGGTATAGAAATTGGTCCATATTCACTTCAAAATTACGGATGAGAGACGTCAGCAGTAAATGCTCACTTTCAAAGCATGGATCCAATACAATATGCATAACGAAATCATCACGCTCTTTGAGGCATTGGATCAATTTCCTAGATAAACTTGTCTTTCCCGTTCCCACATCACCCAAAATAACCGAAAGCCCTCGACGCAAACGCAATTCTATTAAAATGTTAGTCAAAGCGGCTTCATGTTCTTTGGTCAAATAAAAGAAATCCGGATCCGGACTTGTTGAAAACGGCTCTTTCTCAAAGCCTAAGAGTTTAAAGTAACTCATTTTTCTTATTCCTCCTCATACGGAGATTAATCTATAGGATCGAAAAAGAAACCTTGATAAGACAGATTAAACGCTGAAAAAAACCACAAACGACCCTAATAATTGTTCGGCAAAAATATAGTTTTACTTAACGTGTTTATTGCTTATTACTTAAGTACCTTTTGCAACATTCTTCGCACAATTTTAAACTGGCATTAAATATCATCTTTGTTCGAAACACTACCTCCTTAAATATGCAGAATATAATCCTATTACATTTATAATAGCTTATGTCATTCCTTACATCAATAAGAGATTAACAACAAACGTGGCTTTAAAGATAGGTGATCTGGAATAGATTTTATTACTTTAAATACGAGGAAAAGGTTAGCCCTGAATTCTCACCGCTCATGAGCAATTCCGCTCGTAAGAGCTGCGGTGCAAAGAGGGTTTGTTCCTTTGCAACGCAGGGCTTATCTTTTGCGCCCTGTTTGAACAAGGGCGCAAAACTTTGGGCGCAACTGATTGCGCCCAAAGCGACTTTCTCGTCGATTCACAAAATCGATGAGAAAGTCGGGTTAGGATGAGCGCTCTGCCTCGGCTCAATTACAAAAGCTTGTGCTCTTTCATCTTATTATAAAGAGTGGTCCGATTAATTTGCAACACTGCTGCTGCTTTTTGCCTGTTCCACCCCGAATATTCTAACGCACGAACAATGATCCTTTTTTCAGGCTCCCGCAACGCCTCTTTAAGAGACATTTGTGCCGCAGATTGGCTGGCCTGAACATTTCCGGGAGTTTCCGCAAAACCGTCTGGAAAACTGGATTGGTCTAACACATTTGAAGTAGACAATACAACAGCACGCTCAAGGAAATTTTCAAGCTCACGAACATTTCCCGGCCAATCATAGCTCATCAGTAAATTCATAGCTTCGCGACTTACCCCGGCTATATTACGTTTTGCTTTTTCATTATATAAACGAATGAAATGCTGAATCAGCGCGGGAATATCACTTTTGCGCTCGCGCAAAGGCGGGACTTCAAGGGTTATCACATTTAACCGATAGTATAAATCTTCCCGGAAATTTCCATTCTTGATTTCCTCAGTTAAATCCCGGTTTGTTGCGGCAATAATACGGACGTCCACACTAATCGTCTTGGTATCTCCAACCTTCTCAAATACCTTTTGCTGAAGGGCTCTCAAAAGCTTGACTTGTAAATACGGCGGCAGCGAATCAATTTCATCTAATAGAATTGTCCCTCCGTCTGCGAGCTCAAATCTTCCGATTCTGTCACGGACGGCGCTCGTGAAAGCACCTTTCACATGCCCAAACAATTCACTTTCCAATAATTCGCGGGGAATCGCACCACAACTCACTTCTATAAAAGGCCCATTTCGTCTCGCTGGATCACTATAATGAATCGCCTGAGCAACCATCCCCTTGCCAGTTCCGCTCTCGCCCTTTAAAAAAACCGTTGTATCTGTATCACAAATCGCTCGAATGATTGAATAAATTTTTTGCATTTTGGGCGCTTCACCAATGAGATTATGAAAACCATCTTTCTTTTCTACAAATTCTTTTCTCACATGCCCATCTTCGTGCTCCAAAGTCTTGGGCCCGAAAATCCGGTCGAGAAGGGTTCGAATTTCATCATCGTTAATTGGCTTTGTTAAATAATCGGTCGCGCCTAATCGCATTGCTTCAATAGCTGTCTCAATCGTTCCGAAGCTTGTCATCATAATAATATCCAGCTTCGGATATTTTTCTTTTACAGTTTTTAAGACATCAATACCGCTCACTTGCGGAAGTCTCATATCCACAAGCGCCAAGTCAAAACTTTCGTCTTCTAATTTTCGAATTCCCTCCTTGCCATCCGCAGCTGTCTCAACCGTATACCCCTCAACGGAAAGTACATCTCGCAAAGACTCCCGGACGAGCTGGTCATCCTCCACAATTAAAATTGATCTCGTTAATGTTTGTGTCATGGTTTGTTTTTATTTCTCCTTTCGAATGGAAATGTGACCGTAAACACAGTCCCAGATCCTTCTTTACTTTCAAAAAAGATTTTACCGCCGCAACGTTCAACAATTTCTTTGCAAATCGAAAGGCCGATCCCGGTGCCTTCGTCCTCTTCTTTTGTCGTAAAAAACGGATCAAACACTTTATCTGCCAAATGTTTTGGGATTCCGCAACCAGTATCTTTAATTTGAACAGTCACTTGATCATCATTCACAATAGTCCCGACTCCTAAATCGCCTGTTCCGTTCATCGCATCAAACGCATTTTTAAATAAATTCTGGAAAACAGCCAACAGCCCATTTTCTTCAACGAAAATTTCGCGTCCCAAATACTGTTTTTCAATTTTAATTTCATGGCTTTTGGAATCCTGTGCAAACAGATCCAATGCTTGATCCAAAAGCGTGTGTATTTCGGTTTTCATGAAACGGGTTTTTCCCGTCGCACGAGAATAGGCCAACAATCCTCTGATAATCCGAACCGTCCGTTTGATTCCCTGTTTCGTTTTCAACAAATATTCCCTTGCGGGCGAATTTTCATCAAGCTGGCTTAAGGCTAAATTGACATAACGCCTTGTCGCATCGATCGGATTTCCCAAATCATGAGCAAGATGAGAAGCTAATTTACCAACAGATACATAATCAGCTTGTTGCTTTAGAAGCCGCTCAAGATTTTCGATCTTCTGTTCAAGGCCCTGTTGTTCTATCTGAAATGATTTTTTAGTTCTCAGGTTTTCATAGGCAAGCGCAATATGAGTAGCAAATGCTTTTCCAGAATCCAAATCGTCCTGAACAAAAGGTTCCCGGTTGATTTTTTCGGTAATATTGATCACCCCGAGCAAGCGGTTTCCCGCAATCAGCGGCAGCGAAAGAAAAGAAAAAGTATCATACTTCCGGTTCGCGTTATTCCTTAAATTTGCAAAACGATCATCAGATGCCATATCCTTTACCAAAAGCCAACATCCCTTATCAGCCACCCACCCTGTAACCCCTTCATTCAGTTTCATTTTAATCCCGCGCATTTGCTCTTCCCGGTCATTCCTAACACTTCGAAGAATAAGTTCTTTGGCTCGCTCATCCCAAAGGAAGAAAGATCCTGAAGAAGCATGAAGGAGACTTAAAATAGCATCTAAACAGAAATTAATAAATTGATCGACATCAACGAAAGAGTGGAGAATAGACGAATACTCAGCAACAGCTAAGACGTCTTTTCTTATAATTTTTTGATCGATCTGTTGAATGTTTTCGGCCGGTTCCATAATTTTTTGATGAAAAAACCCTCATTCTCTCGTCTTGGATTTTTCCTTGAAAAAGCAGGAAATATTCGAGTTTTGAGGTGTGAAGTATTGGAAGAATACCACAAGAAGTCTAATATTACAAGCGAATGTTTCTTTTTTTAAACAATCTTTTTAAGCAGTTAATTGAAAGTACGTAGGGTTCACTGAAAAAAGTTTTTAAGAGCAACAACTAAATATTTTCCAGCCATATCGTTTCATTTTC
>Ga0156235_152_pt1 | contig 26054 bp, 18 predicted proteins | sample RifCSPlowO2_12_FD_107882 | JGI IMG/M metagenome (GOLD analysis project Ga0156235, IMG submission 107882) | Omnitrophica bacterium RIFCSPLOWO2_12_FULL_44_17 | reverse complement strand
TATGAGAAACCAGAAATAACGATAGGAAAATGAAACGATATGGCTGGAAAATATTTGATCGTTGTTCTCAAAAACTTTTTTCAGTGAACCCTAATGAGAGACAAGGGCAGCAACTTGCGTGCCGCAAGATTGCGCGTTCATTTAACTTAGGAGATTAGTTTATGAAGATGTACAAGATTGCAGTAATTCCCGGTGATGGAACCGGGCCAGAAGTGATTCGGGAAGGATTGAAGGTACTGGAAGCGGTTTCTAGAATGTTTAATTTTAAAACCAATTTGCAGATGTATGATTTAGGTGGTGACCGATATCTGAAAACGGGCGAAGTGCTTCCGGATTCTGTGCTCAAGGAACTGAGAACCTTTGATTCTATTTATTTGGGAGCCGTGGGACATCCGGATGTCAAACCGGGGATTTTGGAAAAAGGATTGCTGCTCAAACTTCGTTTTGATCTCGAACAATACATTAATCTTCGGCCGGTGAAACTATTTCCGGGCGTTGACTGTCCGTTGAAGGATAAGAAACCGGAAGATATTGATTTTGTTGTCGTGCGAGAAAATAACGAAGGTCTTTACGTCGGAGAGGGTGAATTTATTAACAAAGGCACTCAAAACGAAGTTGCCATTCAAGTAAGTCGGAACACGCGCCGTGGCGTGGAACGCTGTCTGCGTTATGCGTTTGAGTATACACGGAACCGGAACAAAGCGAAGAAGCTGACCTTATGCGGCAAGACCAACGTGCTGACGTATGCCTTTGATCTTTGGGAACGCGTTTTTCATGAAATTGGCGAAAAAGATTATCCGGATATTAAACGTGATTATGCTCACGTGGATGCGACGTGTATGTGGATGATCAAAAATCCGGAATGGTTTGATGTGATTGTAACGGATAACATGTTTGGGGATATTATCACCGATTTAGGAGCGATGATTCAAGGCGGGATGGGAATTGCGGCCGGCGGTAATATTCACCCCGGCGGAGTTTCCATGTTTGAGCCGATCGGCGGTTCCGCTCCGAAATATACGGGCAAAGGCATTATCAATCCACTCGCGGCCATTTGTGCCGGGCAAATGCTTTTGGATTACCTGGGCGAAACTCAGGCAGCGGCAGCTATTGAAAAGAGCGTAATCAAGATCACCAGCGAAAAATTGAAAAGTCTTGCGGCAGGCAAAATGGGATTCTCAACAGCCGAGGTCGGGGATATGGTCGTTCAAGCCCTTCAGAAATGAAAAACGGTAACGGATTCCAAAATCAAACGTACAGGAAAAAATATTATAAATGAATATAAGCATTGTTGTTGTCGATAATCAAAGAGAAAGGTTGCCTGCAGCCTTCCACTGAAAATTTAATTAGGTAAGTTGGGGCGGTCCTTAGCTTCCAAGCATTATTTAATAGTTGTTAAGGGAGGTAACTTTTTTCTATCTATTCAAACCGGTACCAAACGGTACCAAAAAAAGGAGATCAAATGGGCTTTCAACAAGGGCAAGATGGTGGTGGATTCGGCGGAAGGCCGAGAGAAATGCACAAGGCGACATGTGAGGATTGCAAAAAAGAGTGTGAAGTTCCTTTTAAACCCAGCGGAGATCGCCCGGTTTACTGCAAAGAATGCTTCTCAAAGCGTAAGGATAAGGGCCGATAGAAAAGAATTGTTCCGGTAAAGCGGGTTCAAAAACCGCATCATTCTTAAAAACTTAAAGGGCAGGAAGGGCTTACTAAAAGTCAATTCCGTTTGCGTGGTTTCTTTTTTCTATCGTTGACCTATTCTAATGATTTCAATCATAGAAATTCAGGGGCGGCTTTTGCCGCTGTTATTGTATCTGTTTAGCGTTCTGAAGTGGCGAACACGCCAGGTCCGTGTCATGCCCGCATGCTTAAAGCGGGCATCCACAGTTTCTGGATTCCCGCTTTCGCGGGAATGACAAAAAAACAGATACTCTTTTACAGATAATCGCTTCAAAGTGCTAAACAAATACCTGTTATTAGTCCGCTTGTGGAAGTGCCTGTTCTTATTGGCTTGGTTAACGTTTCCTTTTATTTCAGGGAAAAACCCTTTTAATTAAACGATGTCTTGTTTAATGATAATATTATATTGATTGTTTTAGACAACTCCAAAAGAGAATTCAACAACGAAGTGCTGGGGCTATACAAAAATGCGCTCAAGAAATACCCGGCAATACGTAAGTTCCTTTCAAACAGCAATTATCAAACATTTTGGTGATGGGATCTTGCAGATGAATAACCGATGGTGCTGGCAGGATTGCGCCTGAAATCCCTCCGGTTTTGGAATAGATTTAATAAATAACTATTTCAGGGGAAACAGGTATATACTACTGCTGTAATGAACCAAGAATTGACAGCTTAAAGGGTGTTTATGATACAAGAAGAAATTGTTAAAGGAGATTTACTGTACCATGCGGTTCATGGAGTCTGCCGCGTAGATGAAGTTAGTAAAGAAAAGGAATCGGGCAAGCAAGTCCTGCGATATTCATTGGTCCCAAAAGTGGCCAATCAAATGAAAGCGCGTTTCATCATTACAGCCGTTGATATGGAAGCCTCGGGATTTCACGAGCCTGTTTCACTCAAGGAAGCAAATAAAATTCTGAATTACTTGAAAGTTGAACATAAAACGGTAACCCCACCGGTTGTTACTTCCAAGGCCGTCGCCCCCGTTGCGTGGCAAAATCGAGCATGGGGCATGGCCCAGGCGATCTTAACCTTCTCTCACGAGAAATTCGAAGCACAAGACCAGAGAAAACGTCAAAGCCTGGAGCGTTCAGCCAAAGGCCTTGTTGGAGAGCTTGCTTTTGTTTTCAAGAGTACTTTAAAAGAAACCGCAGCAAGGGTCCAAAAAAGCCTGGGCAACACATCGAAAATCAATCCCTTGGTTTTAGTTGCTCTTACACATGCCGGAGAAGATTAAAAGGAGCAAAATGAACGAGCATTTTAAAGACGACACTTCTTCAGTTTCGCCGCAAGCTGAACCGAATGTAATGACAGCAATTAAAAAAATACAAGAACAGCTTGGTTTTTTGGAGAAGAAAATAGACATTTTAATCAAACAATCTTCCGAAAGACCTTTTAAAGAAAATCATTTTTCAAAACCATTCCGGCCGGGAGGGTTCGGCCCACCTCGCTATCATGCCAGAGGAGGGCGAGACGATAGGCCCAGGGAAAATAGCTTTTCTCAAGAACGCCGTTTTGATAAACGCCACAGCGGCGGAAATCGAGGATTTGGTCAACAGGAAAAGCAATTTTTCCCCCGGCGAAAAGGCCGAAATTAACAAACCCGACTTTCTCATCGTTTTTGCGAATCACCTCGGTTTTTCATCATCCGATTATTGCCAGACAAGATAAAAGCGGTTTTATAAGTCCACACAAGTGTCATCTCCGAATGCAGCGAAGCAGCACTGCTCTGCCGTGCTTTAATCGGGGATACATAAGTCAATTAGAACGTAATTGTACAATGGATTCCCGCTACCCTGGAAATACAGGGCCGGCCCTCGCTTTACAGAGGGAAAACATGCGGGAATGACAGCTCTTGTGAAACCGTCTATAGTTGTTTAAATGTACAAGATGCCTATCCCGCAGCCTCAAAACACCATATTTTGCTGAAAAACGGTCGATAAACATTATATGGTACATTCACATCAAACGATTGAAAATTCGCAAGAAACTCTTTTTTGGGCGGATCTTATTCGGGCGATTGTTGTGTTTGGAGTTGTTTTGGTGCACGTGTCCGCGGATGTGATTACCGAATGGAGTAAATTTCCCAGGAGCTGGTGGTGGGCGGCGAATATTTACGATTCATTGGCGCGCGGTTGCGTACCCGCCTTTGTCATGCTAAGCGGCGCTCTGTTGCTGCCCAAAATCGAAAGCTATCGGGATTTTTTCGGGAAAAGATTTCAAAGGGTCATGATTCCTTTTGTTGCGTGGACGGTTTTTTATCTTTTGTGGAAAAAGCATTTTTACGAGCCGGATTTAGGATTTTTTGAAGCACTCATCAGAGCGGCGAATAATAAAGTTCATTTTCATTTATGGTTTCTTTACGTAATTGTCGGGCTGTATATGATTACGCCGGTGTTCCGTGTTTTAATGGCTCATATGTCTCGGCGACATATTTTTTATTTTTTGATTCTTTGTTTTTTTGTCGCCTCATTTTTCCCGTTTTCAGAAAAGTTAATTCAGGTGTTTGCCAATACAAAAATTAGATTTAGTTTTCCGATCGAGCCAGTGCAAGGTTTTATCGGTTATTTTGTGCTCGGACATTTTATCCGTCAATCCGATACAAAAAAGTTTGTACCGGCGGTAATCGTGATGTGGGTCACAAGCCTGCTTATCTGCGCGATGGGATCTTATTTTTTATCAAGTCATTTCCATTCATTTCAAAGTTTGCTTTACGACAATATGGCGCCGAATGTTGTGTTTTACACGGCAACCTTTTTTATAATTGTGAAGCATGCGGGGCCGGTCATTGAAAGGCATCTAAATTCCGGTTTGCGAAATTTAATTACAAATTTTTCCAAAGCAAGTTTTGGGATATACCTTATTCATCCCATCATCCTTGAAGCGTTGGCCGTCGGGCGTTGGGGTTTTAAGCTTAAGGGGGATGTGCTGCATCCATTCTATATGATTCCAATTACGACGGCGGTCATTTATTTGCTTTCTTTTTTTGTCATTTTACTGATTCAGAAAATACCGTATTTGAGAAAAATTACCTGACAAGAAAAAATCGCAAAAAGATAAAAAGCCCGCGTAAGAAAAAGTTACTATTTTTTCAAAAGCTGTTTTTCGCCAGGGCTAAGCTCTCGCCACTTTCCGGGCATAAGGTTTCCGAGTTGAAATGTTCCAATTGCCGTACGGATCAAGCGAAGCGTGGGGAATCCAATCGCTGCTGTCATGTGCCGAACCTGACGATTTTTTCCTTCAATCAGTTTCAATTCGATCCAGCTGGTTGGAACAGAAAGGCGAAAACGGATGGGAGGATTGCGCGGAGAATAATTGGATTCGGCAAGAAGCCGTGCGTGACAAGGTTTTGTTTTTCGTCCTTGAATCAACACGCCTTTCCGAAGATTGGTCATAGCTTCTTCTGTTGCAATGCCTTCCCCCTGTACATGATAAGTTCGCTCATGCGCATGGCGCGGATGAAGCAAAAAATCATTCCATTCTTTCTCGTTACTTAAAAGAAGCAATCCTTCACTGTCCCAATCAAGTCGACCGATCGGATAGACTTGTTTTGGGAATCCAAATTCTGAAAGTGTGCGATGTTCGGGGTGCTGTTTTGTAAATTGTGAAAGAACCCCGTATGGTTTATGAAAGGCCAAGATCATAAAAGCTATTTTTGAATCATGCGCGAATTGCTGATATTGATTGAATTTATTCTCTACGCCTTTTTACTTTAAAAAACCGGCTCAGACAAGGATAATTTTGTCATGGATGTTAATCGTTTGAAGTGTGCCCATTTGGTTGCCGGGTTTTCAATTACCATGCTCATTAGCCCGGATTTCTCATCACTAATGAGAGATTCCGCTTTGGACGCAACTGATTGCGCCCAAAGCGACTTTCTCGTCGATTCACAAAATCGATGGTAATTGTTTAGCGTTTTGAAGTGGCACACATAGAAACCCTGTCATGCCCGCATGTTTCCCTTGGGAAAGAAAGGGCCGGCCCCAGCTTTTCCGGGAATGACAAAAAAACGGGTGCCTTTTACAGATAATCACTTCAAAACGCTAAACAAATACAATCGATGAGAAAGTCGGGTTAGAAGTCGAGGGAACTTATGATATGGAGGAACAATTTTATGGGCGCTTGCCGGGGTTATTGTTGCGAATTTAACCGTTGTACACAATAATTTCACTCCTTATTTAGACGGATGATCCGCAAAAGCTTTGAAATAACTCCGAATGGTTGTTATAGATACAGAAGAACCTCTTTCATTTTAAACAGATAAAAAACTTGGGAAAAAAGATTCTTTTGATATAATACGTTTCCCCAAAATCAACGATTGAAGAATATTGTCTTTATTCTTTTTTTGATATGAATGAAAACTTTTTGAAAAATATTTAATCAATCAATGAAGAGGGGGATGCGAGAGATGTTATCAAAGTCACGCGCCGTTGAATTATTTCCGAGAAAGCAGGACAAAAGCATTCTTAGTAAAATTCCAAATTTGAAATCAAGCCATTGCCGGACAGCAATCCTTATCATTTTAATGGCGGTTTTTGTTTCGACTACCAGAGCCGAGGCAGCAAATTCCTCTTCGGCCGAGCAAACAGCAAGCCTAACAGAAATTGTTAATCATAATCTACCGGAAGCCAGCACTACCCAATCCTTCAGTTTCTTCGATGCACGCGAGCGAACGACTGTCAAAAGCGGTTTAGCCAAAGGGACGGTTATCCCCACATTTGACGAACAGATGAAAAAAGATGTTCTGGAATTTGATTATTCCCTGCGCCAAGGTTCTGCGGTTAATGTTTCGGGTAAAAATTTTCCGGCCGAGCTCGGAGCAGCTCTCGTCAGCACGGTCAAAATGAGCGTTAAAATGGATAGCGCAGAGCAGGTGAATCAAATTTCGGCAAAGGTAGAAATAAAAGGAACGAATGACACACAAATTATTCCGATCAATCTTAAAACGGGTATTACCTCCGCTCAAGAATTTATCAATTGGCAAGTGATAGGGAACCTTAAAGAAGTTGTTTTTATGGTTAGCCCAAAAGGAAATGCGGAACTGGTGCGAGGCACCTTGCTTTTTTCGATGGATTTCGTGAAGCCGATTTTATTGCCCAAAGCGGCCGTTTCAGCAGAAACTTTATCCGTTTCCGGTTCGAAGAATATCCGTGCGCAAGCAACAGCCAACGTTGATTCCCCCAAAAATATTGAATTTCCTGCAAACACAAACATTCCTGCTCCAGCCCCTTCTTCCTTTAGCTTTTTAGATGCGGGCGAAAGAGGCGTATTAAAAACGGGGTCAGCGAAAGGGACTATTACACCCACTTTTGATGAAGCGTTAGGGAAAGATGTTTTTGAATTTAGCTACACGCTGCCTAAAGGATCATCCGTGCATGTTTGGATGAAAAAATTTCCTACCGGGCTTGAAACGAATGCCGTCAATACAGTCCGGATCGGTTTCAGAGTTCCGGATTTTGCGCAGACTGGTCAGATTTCTATGAACTTGGAACTGAAGGGAACCAATCAGACACAAACAATCCCGCTTTCCAGTAAACGTGGATGGAATTCCTTTCAAACTGCAATTGACTGGACATCCATCGGCAGTTTGAATGAAGCGGATTTTGTTATCACTCCGATCGGGAACCGCGAGTCAGTGCGCGGCACATTATATCTCGTGCTTGATTTCGTAAAAACCGATTCTTCACAAAAAGCAGATACTCCAACCGAAACATTTCCCGCATCTTTTAACTTGATGGATGCCGGCACGAAAGGTGTTTTTAACATCGGTGCATCAAAAGGAAATGTGATTACGACTTTTGATGACACAATCGGAAAAGATATTTGGCAATTTGATTATTCTGCACCGAAGGGTTCATTTGTCGGGGTTTGGACACAAAATTACCCTTCTGAGCTTGATGCACGTGCTGCTGATGTGGTCCGGATCGGCATCAAGGCGGCCGATGCTGAACAGGCGAAACAAGCAGCGGTGAAAATCGAGATCAAGGGAACCAAAAACATGCAGAGCCTTCCGTTTGAGTTGAAGGCGGGATGGAATTCCTTTCGGGAACCGATCAGTTGGAATGTCATCGGTGATTTGAAAGAAGTAGTTTTTGTTGTTAGTCCGATGGGAGATAAAGATCCGGTCAACGGAACATTATGTTTTGATCTCGATTTCGGGAAATTGACATTTATCCAGAAAAACTTTGCATTTATCAAAGTTGGATTGGTTATTATCCTCAGTTTGCTTGTGTCATTCGCGATGATGTTCCTTGGCAAATTTTTTGGCCGGTTCGGCATCGATAAAAACAAAGCCGACTTTTCGGAAACGACAATTTTTGAGAGACTCAAACGGGATTTGTTTTATGGCATGGGCGCGGTATTGATTGCCTTTGTCGGACTGGGAATTTATTCCTTGGGGATGAAAAATCCGATCGATATTAATTTTAGTTTCTTGGTTGTCGGGTTGATGGGTGTGGTCATTGCGGAATTGTTTAAGTTGAGGTTGACGGGTAAACATCTGACAAGCGGTGAAGTTTTTCAAAATATTCTATTGACGGGGCTGCTTGCCGCCGGATCAAGCAAGCTGGAACTTTTACAGGCACCGGCTACGTGGGGACAAGTATTCACATTAAACAGTTTGATTGCAACGCTTACTTTCTTGATTTATCACATTGCGAATACCTGTTCGATCGCATCTTCCGGAAAACAGTTGAAATCCATTACGGCTGCAATGATTGTCGGGACACCTTATTTATTCAACTGGCTGTTATTGGTAGAAAATTCCATTCTTCTTCAAACAACCATCAACGCGATAACCGGAAACTTACTTGCTGCATGGCCTGCTGTTCTTGAAAATATCGGACGGTTTTTGATTATGTTTGGTTTTAATGAAGCGGTAATTAATGGCATCGGTCTTGCCACAAAAGGAAAAATGGTTAAGACAGGCAAAGCGCATTGGTTTACCGCGATGGTTTCTTTGGGCGTTGTTATCGCTCCGGTGATTGCAGATTTAGGATCGATCGAAGCTGTCAGCTCGCTTCCGGTTGTGATGAGCGCGGTCATTGTTGTGTTAACCAGTATGTTTTCTTACGCTGGGTTGTGGGGGGAAGTTTATTTGATTACGGGAGTTATTCTCGACGGGATGCGCCACACGGCTCCTTCGGATGAAACTGTTTCCACTAATATTATGACCGGGTCAAAAAAAGGGATGGCGTACAGCGGAATTTTGATGGCACTTTTATATCTTCTTAACATGCTGCTTAATTTTCCTGTGTCACAAGTTATCATGAAAGCATTTCCGTTAATCCTCGGAACGGTTGCGGGCGCTTTATGCTTCCCGTTTATCAAAACGATCATCGAAACGTTTGACGGCAGTTTGCCATTTTTCCAAAGAACGGCGTATAGCTACCGAAGTAAAACTCTTTATGCCAGAGGTGCGATTGTCGGATTTGGGTTCGCTTATATGGTGACCGGAAATCTGTTTGAGTGGGATATGCCTCATCGGATTCTTTTCGGATTGATCATCGGGCTTCTTGCCTCTGGCGGGGCAAGCATTCTCAGAGATACGTTCTATACAATGCGTGGACAGGGGAAGATTCAATCATGGCGTCTTTATTTTGTCGATTCACTGCTCGGCGGTTTTGTGGGAAGCGCGATGGCGTTTTATATGGATGCCGCACAAGTTCCGGTCGTGGTAGAGAAGTTTAAACTTTATATCAGTCCGGTTCTGACGGGAAGCCAATTGAACCAATTCAATGCCGGGACTTTTTCGCCCGAAGGTTTTTACCACACCTATCCTTTGGTCAATAAATGGGGGCATATGAATCTGGGGCTTTGCACCGGCGGAGCGAAACTTCTCTTTACCGAATCTTTGGCTGGCGTCATCAATTGGTCGATTGCGGCATGGCTTTTTGCGATTAACAAAGTATTTATGCAGGCGTATTTTGAAAAAGATAAAGCCCCGATCAAATTTTTCTTTTCACGGGCCGGTTTTGCGGAACTCATGACACACATGCTTTATGTGCTCCGGTGGGGACTTTGGATGTCCCCGATTATTTTTACTTTTCTCCGGATGATGCCGCACGCAACTTGGTATAACCAGGACGGCGGGATTCGAACCTTATTTTCGATTTACAACAATTTAACCATGTCACCCGAAGCCTTTCAGGATTGGAGTTTGAAAATGTTTGTTTGGGTGCTTGCGTTTGACTTTTTCCGAGTTTTGATTTGGATGGATCATATGGGCCTTCGCGTTGCGACGCTCGTGAATCTAAGTTTTATGGGAATGGATAAATTGGATGAAAAGCTGTCGCGTTTCATCGGGCCGGCGGCCGCGCAGCGGTATATTCCGGAAGGTGTGAAACGGTTTACGACATGGGCACCTCTTCTTATTCCTTTCTATCTTCCGCGCGGCGAAAAGTGGGATTATGCATGGAACACTTCTCTTGCGATGCAAGCCGGCAGAAAAGGTGGAATCATCGAAACGTTACAATCATTTTCATTGATGGAATTACTTGCGGTGATCGGGGTCGCTATTTTGGTTTGCACGGGAATTTCTTTTGTGTTCCGGTCGTTCCGTCGGCGAGCCGAAGGACGGCGTGAAAAAGTTTACGAGTTGGCTAACCGCGAGTACAAAGTGACGTTGAAAGGAAGCGGTGAAATGTATAGCGAAGTTCCTGCGGGATTTGACGTCAGCCGCCGTTCCTACGACATTATTGACCCTTGTGGCAGAGCGCTCTATGTGGTGGATACGCACGAAGAACCCGAAAGCGCAACCCGATTCTGGCCCGTGGTTGGAAATTTTCCGAAAGACCGATTTGAACCATCTCGGATTGAAAAAGGTGAAAATTTTCTGAAAATCACCAATCTTGTTAATGGGATTCGAACAACTATTGATATTAAATTGCAGGATGAAGATACTTCGGCGGAAATCTGGACAATTAAAGTTGATAACTTAACCGAAAAAGCACGGCAACTGAAAGTAGTTCCGTATCTTGAGTGGGTGCTTAATCGGCCGCTGGATGACAGATTCCATACACAGTATGCGAGGCTTTATCCCGAAATGGAATACGTCAGCCAAGCCAACGCGGTTCTTTCCTGGCAGAAAACAACCAAATCAATGGGTGTTTTAGCGTCCGATATTGTGCCTGAAGCCTTTTCAACTTCGCGCATGGATTTTATCGGCCGCGCTCAAAGCATTTGGAAACCGCGCTTGCTGGAAACCATGGACTTTTTAGAAGCCCGGGATACCGCGCCCTATCCGACATTTGATCCGATCGGAAGCTTGTTGCTTGATGTTGCGATTGGTGCCAACGCATCAAAAACAATCCGGCTTGCGATCGGTTATGCAAAAAATAGAAAAAGCGCGCTTGAGTTGATTGGGAAATTGATCAAACCGCAAATATCCAAAATCGCATTTCCAAAAGAAACAAAAAAGAAAATACCGCTCATCGGTCATGGAGAAATTCTTCCCGGAACGCCTCAACCGTATTCGGAATACATGGATCATGGAAAGAAGCTACTGATTCATACTCCCTATACGCCGCGTCCTTATGACCACGCAATGTCGAATGCTGTGCACTCTGTGATGGTGACGAATCGCGGACTTCACACAACCTGTAATGGAAATTCTCAACAGAATCGGTTGACGCCGGACTGGTCTGATACGGTGACGAAAGAAATTCCGGGAGAAGCCATTTATCTTTATGATGTCGATCAAAAGGAATGGTATTCACCAACCTATCATCCGCGGAATGAAAAAAGCGCGAAATATGAATCGGAGTTCGGTGTTGACGGAACGGCGATATTCCGGATGTCGAGGGGAACGGTTTCAACCGAATTAACCGTGTTTGTACCGCCACAGGATCCGATGGGTGTGTATCTTTTAACCGTCAAAAATAATTCGGATCAACTCCGACGTATGCGCGTCGCGCCTTTCTTCGAGATGGTGCTTGCTTTTATGCCGGAGCGGGCGGGTGCGTTAATCATTAAACATGACAAAGCGTCACAAGCTCTCTTTTTCGAAAATCCCCGCAATATATTCCGCTCGGGCTGGGCGTTTGCTTCTATGTCGCTTGCTACGGAACGTGTAGAAACGAAACGCGGCAGATTTTTTGGAACCGGCCGCGGCGTCGATCGGCCGTTTTTAGTCGAAAAAGGGGAACCGGATGTGACGCAATTTATTGATGATCGAACGATTGCCGGTTTTGTGGGAACGATGGAAATTCCAGCGCATGAAGAGCGAACCGTGGCCATTGTTCTGGGACAAGCTGATACTCGAAAAGAAGCGGCCCGGCTCATTCAGAAATATAAAATGATCGAAACCGTTCAAGTGAGTCTTGAAGAAACCAAAAAATGGTGGCTTAGCTTGATGAGCACCGCGGAAATTAAAACCAATAAGCCGGAGTTTGATTATTATCAAAACTGGCTTAAGTATCAGGCGCTTGCGGAACGGATTTGGGCGCGCCGCGGGTTTTATCAGACGAGCGGTGCCTTCGGTTTTCGCGATCAATTACAGGACACGGTTAACCTGATGTGGGTCGATCCGTCTCTTGCGCGAAAACAAATTATTTTACATGCATCCCAGCAATTTCTTGAAGGCGATGTATTTCACTGGTTTTTTACGTTGACCGACGGACGAACAGCGTTTTCCTGCCGGTCGCAAGCTTCTGACAATCCGCTTTGGGTTCCGTGGGCGGTGGTGGAATATGTCAAAGCAACGGGCGATGAATCGCTTTTGGATGAGGTGACTTCATATGTAGTTTCTGAATTTCCGTATGGCGGACTTCCTAAAAATAAACATGGGTGGGGACATCTTTATCACCGTTCCACAAAAGCAGATTCTATTTACCGGCATTGTCTCAAATCCATAGACCTTGTGTTCGAAAAACGCACGGGGAAAAATGGATTGCCGTTGATTCAAACCGGTGACTGGAATGACGGATTGGATGAAATCGGGAGCGAAGGAAAAGGCGAAAGTGTATGGCTCGGGTTCTTTCTTTATTACATCCTGAAAGATATGATCGGGTTGATTGAGAAAAAAGAAGGCACGAAACGCAAAGAATATTATGCCAAGAAAATGGAAGATCTTAAACAAGCCATCGAAAAAACATGGCGCGAAGACCGGTATTTACGCGCCTTTCATGATGATGGAACAGAAATCGGTGTAAAGGGAAGCGGAATTTGGGAAATTGACGCATTGACCGCGGCTTGGGCGGTGATGTCAGGAATCAATTTTGAGAGAGGGCTCACCGTGTTCAATACAGCGCTCAGTGTTCTCGAAAAAGAAAACGCGATTTTGCTCGGATGGCCGGCTCTCCGTGAAGATACGAAACCTTATCTTGGCAGAAGCAGTAAATATCCGGAAGGCGTGCGTGAAAACGGAATGTATTGCCATGGCGTTCAGTGGCTTGTCAAAGCCGCTCGCATTCTTGCGGAACAGTTTGAAGCCAAGGAAAATTCCGTCAAGGCAAGCGAATATCGCGCAATTGCATACCGGCTTTGGCTCAAAGTGTCTCCGATCCCGCATGTGACACCGGAAGAAATCGAAATTTATGGAGGCCAGCCGAATAAACAATCAGCCGACCTTTTAACGAATTTTGATCAAGGACGGATGATTTGGCACGGTTACACCGGCGCTGCCGGTTGGATGTTAAAACAAGCTTTTGAAGGCGTTGCCGGTGCGGCATTGATTAAAAACAAACTGATTCTTCCGAAAGATCTTGATGAGCTGCGCGGTGAATTAAAAATCACCGGGATGGCAAGAGACATTGGGAAAAGCCCGTTGAAAGTTGGCGCTGTTTTGGGAAAAAGCGCGGATGAATCCGTTTCCGGAAGAACAAATTCAAAAATGAAAATTTCTAAACCGGAAGTATCCGCTGAAGTAGAGTAGCTTAGTTGATAACTTCAGATAAAAATCAGTATTTGTTTAGAGCTTTGAAATGATTATCTGTAAAAGGTCATCTTTTTTTGTTATTCCCGCGGAAGCGGCACTGACATACATTGAAGACGGTAATGCTATCGATAGGTAGTCAGTACCGTCCTTAACTTCCTATTGAAATATCCAATATCCATAGGTTGTTAAGGGCGGGAATCCAGAAACTATGGATGCCCGCTTCCCTGGAAATACAGGGCCGGCCCTCGTCTTACCGAGGGAAAGTACGGCGGAGCAGTGCTGCTTCGCTGCATGCGGGCATGACACTAACTTGGTGCGTTTGCCACTTCAAAACCTTAATAGACACAAAAATAATTTTTTTTAAATTTACCTCCAAAAAAAATCCTCATCTAATTCATCAAGAGCGGCAATGCCGTTGCTTCATTTAAAAACGCCACCTTTTTAATTTTTTACTCCTTATTTTCGATTGCAAAAAACCAGCAGAAATAATCGCGACACTTTTCAGTTTCCGATAACGTCTAAAGGACAGAGGAAATATTCAGGGCAATAATAAATAACTAAAATAATCTAATTTGGAGGATGCAAAGTATTTGTTTAGCGCTTTGAAGTGATTATCTATAAAAGATCGTCCGCTTTTTTGTCATTCCCGCGAAAGCGGGAATCCAGCAACTATGGATGCCCGCTTAAAGCATGCGGGCATGACACGAACTGGCGTGTTCAACACTTCAAAACGCTAAATAGACACGATGCAAACATGTTTAAAAAATATATTGCTGCAATTTCAGCTATTGCTATTTTAGCCCAACCTTTACCGGCATTCGCTGCTCATGGCAGCAGGCCGGAATTTCGGGGAGGAATACGCGGAGGAGGGCGCGGAGATTTTCATAGAGAGTTCGTCGCTCATCGTTTGCCGGCAGGATATATTTCACTGATGGTAGCGGGGTTGACGTATCTTTACTGTGAAGGATTGTTTTATAGATATACGCCTGTAGGTTACGTCATTGTTCAGCCTCCGATGGGGGCTCTTGTCCCAGGGCTCCCCCCGGGTTATACGATGATAATCGAGAATGGGGTACCATATTATGTTTATGGATATACGTATTATGCACCTGCTCCAGGCGGTTATGTGGTGGCAGCGGCGCCGCCAGCGGTATCTGTACCGATAATGATGGTAGCGCCGCCCGTAGCACCAGTTGTGCCAGCTGCCGCACCTGTTCCTGCGCAGCTTGTTCAGATGAATGTGAGCAATGCGACGGCGACAGAAATAAAGGAAAAAAACAACAAAGACGTATTTGATATTTATATTCCAAACGGAAACGGAAGTTATACACTTGTAACACTTAGAAAAACCGAAAAAGGCTTTTTAGGACCGCAAGGCGAGTTTTATTCAGATCACCCGACAGTTGAGCAATTGAGGGAACGGTATGCCAAGAAATAATCATAGAATTTAAAAAAGAAAAACTATAATTACATTAACATAATCAAAAAATCAAAAAAGGAGAGCAACCATGAAGAAAAAATTAACAGGCGCATGTTTAGGAATATTTGTGTTAGCGATGGGAATTTCAATGGCAAATGTTTATGCATATGATTTTCGCCATTCAAAACAGAAATGCGGAGGTGAGATAGATGGGATGTTTTACAAAAAAGCGCATATGATCTTAGAAAATTATAGCGAATTAGGAATCCCCGAGGAAACTGTTGAAAAAACTAAAAACTTGCAGCTGGAAACCAACAAAGCAGTGATTAGGCAAAACGCGGAGATTGAAATTGTTTCGCTTGATCTGGCGGCCAAGCTTCACGAATATCCGGTGGATGTAGAAACTGTGAATAAATTGGTGGATCAACAATATGAACTAAAGAAAGCGAAAGCAAAAAGCGTGGTTGGAGCGATTACCCAATTGAAAAGCATTTTGACGAAAGAGCAATATGAAAAACTGCGAAAACTTTGGAAAGGTGGTTTAAGCAAAGAGGATAAAGAAAAGAACCCAATGCGCAATCGGGGGAGATAAAAAGTTTCTTAAAGATCTTATTTCCGGCCAGTGCGAGCAAGTACAGCTCGCGCTGGCTTATTGCCGTATATATAATAGTAGAAAGAAATAAGAAAGAGAGAATTCCATCGAAGATTTCGAGATTATATTAAATGTTCTTGCCGGAAAACGCGATTTATATGCGGAAATTGTTTGCAAATATGAAACGCGAGTTCGCGGTTATTGTCTATCAATGTTATCTACCGAAACGCTTGCCGAGGACGCAGCACAAGAAATTTTTATCAAATCCTATCAAGCACTCGATCAATTTCACGCAAAATCGTCTTTTGCTACCTGGCTTTATCGAATCGCAGCTAATCATTGCACGGATGTCCTGAGAAAAATAGCCCGGAGCAAAACAGAATCCTGGGAAGCGCTTTTGGAAAAAGAGGGTGAAAAGGTTGAAGCGCTATTGACAGCTTCTTCCGGCGACGAACAATCAGTAGAAGATTCTGATTTAATTACAAAATTACTATCGCATCTTCCCGAAAATTACAGGGAAATTCTGATATTGAGAGAGATGCATGGATTGAGCTATCAGGAATTGGCGGAGACACTCAAATGTTCGATTGATGCCGTCAAAGCAAGACTCAAGCGGGCCCGACAGGACATGGAACTAAAAGCGCGACACATTTTAAAGATCAGCAGCGTCTAAACAAGAGGAGACAAATCATGAACCATCAGCAAATTCGAGAAAAACTAACGGCTTTTCATGATCCCGAGTTGCCATCTGAAGAGCGTCTCGAGATTGCTAAACACCTCGAATCATGCGAAGACTGCCGGGGTGTTTTAAACCGTTGTGAACATGCGGCGAAAATGTTTTCCCGCGCAACACTGCCGAAACCTTCGGAGAAGTTTGTAACAGGAGTGATGGACCGGCTTGAGCGGTTAGAGGAACTTACTCCCGCCGTTGTCGAACGGCCAACGCCTTTTCTTAGATGGCTATTCCCAGCCATCGGATATGGTTTTGCGTTATTGCTCATGTTGATTGCAATATCAAATCGAGAACCCTTAATAGATACGGAAACTGTTTTGTTAGCGGACACACCGCAAAAAACACAGTGGACTTTTTCTAAAGAAATGCCCGAGATTGATACGTTATTGAATTTAAAGGAGGATGTATGAAAAAATTCTTAGAAATAAAATGGCATCAGATTATTATTTCGCTTTTGATCGGAATTGCTTTAGGGATGACTTTCGGGCAATCGCATTTCGGGGGAAGAGGGCGCGGACATTGGAAAAAAGAAGGCATGAAGCAATATATGTTAGAACGTTTTAGCAAAGAGCTTCATCTTTCCGCAGAACAAAAAAATCAGGTTTCGGCTATTTTTGAAAAAAGGCACCCTCAAATGCTTGCCTTACAAGCCGAAATGCGGCCCAAGTTTGAAACATTGCGCAATGCAACAGATGCTGAAATCCGGGCGCTTTTGAATGCGGATCAACAGAAGAAATTCGACGAAATTCATGCTAAAATGGAAGCGCGGTGGAAAGGACACGAAAAATTTCCGGCACCTAAATGAAAAAATAGAGCGAGCGCATCTTTAGACAGAGAGAATAAAAAATAATCATGACGTATTTGATCCACGTTTCCGTGTCATTCTGAGCGAAGCAAAAAATCTTAAATCCTTCGTCGCTACGCTCCTCAGGATGACATTTGAATACGAATACCTGTCCTAAAACTTATGAAACAGTGTGGTAGATTCCCGCCAAAAGTTTTCGGGAATGACACTAAACGGTATAGTAAAAGGCCTTTGAATGGTTATTTGCGTGAATGGAGTGGTATTGAATTGAAACGATCGGCACCCACAATTTCAAAAACGGCTATTATTTTTTTTTCAGTAATTTTCATTTCGGGCTGTTTGACGGTCCGCCTCCCCAAGGTTGAGATTAAAGAAACCAAAGAGGGAACCCGGCTAACATGGAAAGAAGTTGTCAACCAAACCCTCAGAAATAATCCCGATCTTGTAAGTGCCCGTTACGATATTTCTTCGAGCGCACAAAACCGCAATCAGGTTGTGGGCAATTTTCTTCCCACGGTAAGCGGGAGTCTTGAGCGGGACCGGTTACGAACAACGTCAACAGCGGATATGCATGATAGCATAGAAGCCGGCATTTCCGGCGAACAACCTCTTTTTACCGGATTTGATAATACCGGCAAATTCTTAAAAGCCAAAAAAGATTTGGAAACAAGCAAATGGAGCTATCAGGAAACGAGTGCTAACGCCCGGAACCAATTGAGATCTTCTTATGTGGCATTGCTAAGGCTGGAAAGATTACTCGAAACAAACGGCGGGATTGCGGAACGGCGGAAAAACAATGCGGAATTAATCCGGCTTCGTTATGACGGTGGCCGGGAAAATTTAGGATCCGCTTTGCGCGCCGAAGCGATTTCGGACCGGGCGGCTTTTGGTGTCAGACAGACGCGAAGACAAATCGACAGCGAATCGCTTTTGCTTTGCCGGCAGATTGGTAATGAATTTCGAATGCCGATTCGCGTGGAAGGGGATTTAGAAAAAATGATTCCAAAGAATATCGATTCAGTGCCCGGTTATTCCGAGCTTGCGGAGAAAGTACCCACGGTTCATAAACTGATTAGCACAGCGGAATCGTATAAAGCCGCGTTGATTTCAGCTCAAGCAACCGCCTGGCCTCAAATTAGCGGATTACTTGATTATGGATATTCGGGCAATCAATGGAGCGATATGCGGGACGCTTTTTTGGTTGGGATTAAGGTCTCGATGCCTTTTTTCAGCGGTGGTAAAAATGTTGAGGCCATTTTGAAAGCAAAAGCGGATTATAAATCAGCGCTTGAAAAAGCAAGAAGCGCGCAAAATGACGCAATCGCACAACTTGCGGATGCGTGGACGCAACTGAAAGATGCTGTTGAAATCGTGGATGTTCAAAATAAATTTCTTCTGGCTGCGCGTAAACGCGCGGAAATTATCCGTGCCGAATACGCAACGGGGCTTGTTAATTTTCAGGATTTTGATATTGCCGAACAGGATCTTGCCGATTCGGAAGTTGCTTATGTGCAAAGTTTATCAAATGTTTTATTGAAAGAAGCTAACTGGGAATTTGTCAAAGGGTCTACTTTGGAGGACGCGTTAAATGAAAAATAAGATATCGTCTCGGCTTGTGAAAATCGGATTGGTGATCGTTGGGTTATTTATTTTTTTGAAATTAATTTCATCGTGCACTCATTCTAAAGATGCTTTTCAAATTGTCCGCTCAATTCAAGTCACAAAAGGGAATCTCGACGTGAAAATTACGGCTATGGGAACCGTGAAACCGTATAATCGAGTAGAGATTAAACCTCCGATTGCAGGTCGCGTTGAGGAAGTATTAGTCAAAGAAGGAGACGCTGTTAAGCAGGGACAAATAGTCGCTTGGATGAGCTCTGTCGAACGCGCGGCTCTCTTGGATGCTGCCAGAGCGCAAGGAGACGCGGCATTTAAACGTTGGCAGGAGGCATACAAGCCGGCGCCGATGCTTGCACCGCTTGATGGGATGATTATCGTTCGTGCCGTGGAACCTGGGCAAACCGTGTCGACGGCGGACCCCGTCGTCGTCATTTCAGACAAACTAATTATTGAAGCGCTTGTAGACGAAACGGATCTTTCTTTTATTGCGTTAGAACAAAAAACAGAAATTCGTTTAGATGCGTATCCGGAAGATGTTTTTTGGGGAAAGGTCGATCACATTACATACGAAAGCCAGCTTGTGAATAATGTAAACGTTTACGGTGTCGATATTGTTCCCGATAAAATACTTTCTGCCTTCCGGAGCGGCATGACGGCAGATGTTACATTTATTGTCAAAGAAAGAAAAAATATTCTACTGGTTCCGTCGGAAGCCGTTTCGGAATGGCCGAAAAATTTAAAAAAACCGGAAGGAATGGAATTTGCCGTTTACAGGAAGGAATTTGGCGGAAAATTGGCGCCGGTTCCGATCCGGATCGGAGAATCCGACGGACGGATGACAGAAATTCTTAACGGGGTGACGGAAGGGATGCGGATCGAAATTGTAAAAAAGAAGCAACAAGCACTGTCTACCAATCCATTTTCTGCTTTTGGAGCGAGAAAAAATGAAAGAAAACCACAATCATGAAATTATTAGAAGCAGAAAATATTTATAAAACATACCGCATTGGCCAGGTTGATATCCATGCGCTCCAAGGAGTCTCGGTCGATATTGACGCCGGAGAATTTATTGCGATTATGGGCCCTTCGGGTTCCGGCAAATCGACCTTGATGCATCTCCTGGGTTTTTTAGATACGCCTGATAAGGGTGTCATCCGCTTGCTCGATAAAAACGTGACGATGTTAAAAGAAGAAGAATACGCTTTCCTCCGCAACCGTGTCACGGGTTTTGTATTTCAACAGTTTAATTTAATGACGCGTTCGACCGCTTTGGAAAATGTGGCATTGCCCTTGATTTATTCAAGAAATCAAACAGAAGAAATAAAAAAGCCGCTTGAAATGTTAAAACAAGTCGGGCTTGAAGACCGTATCCAGCATCGGCCGAACGAACTTTCGGGAGGACAACAACAACGCGTTGCGATTGCCCGTGCTTTGGTGAATCAGCCTTTGATGATTTTAGCCGACGAACCCACAGGAAACCTTGATTCAAAATCAGGCAATGAAATCTTGGCTATTTTTAAACATTTGAATGAAAAAGGGATGACGATTGTTATGGTGACGCATGATGAGAAGGTCGGAGCTGTTGCGGAAAGAATCATTCGGATGCAGGACGGAAAAATCATCGCGGACGAGAGAAAATCGAATCCAAAACAACCATTGATAGCCCCATCCGAAATTTTTCCGGAAAATGAAGTAAAAAACAAAAAATATTCTTTGAAGGAATTTCAAGAGCATTTCAAGCAGGCCTATCGAATGATCATGTCTAATAAATTAAGATCAGCGCTTTCTATTTTAGGGGTGTTGATCGGCGTGGCTTGCGTGATTACCATTCTTGCGCTTGGCCGCGGCGCCCGGCAGTCGATCACTGAGCAATTATCGCGGCTTGGCTCCAATCTTCTTTCCGTCCGTCCCGGTTCGACCAAAGTCCATGGGACGGCTGAAGAGGCGGCGACAAGATTTACAAATGAAGATGCGCGTGCGATCCAGGAAACCATTTCAGGTGTTAAACGGATTTCTCCTCAGGTGACGGGACAAGGGCAAGCGGTTTATGGGAATAAGAATTGGAGCACGGCTGTTTTAGGGGTTACGCCTGCGTATGCGTCGATGAAAAATCAGGAACCGGCAATGGGGCGTTTTTTTACGGAAGAAGAAAATCTATCGCGTCGTCGAGTTGCGTTAATCGGCAAAACAGTTCAGCGCGAACTTTTCGGAGAAGAAAGTCCAATCGGAAAAACAATCAAAATCAACCGGATTAATTTTCAAGTCATCGGACTTTTGCCGTCACTTGGAGGAGGTGGGTGGCACGATCAAGATGATGTGGTGGTCATCCCTTTGATGACGGCGATGAAACGTGTTCAAGGCAAAGATTTTTTTGATCAAATTGATGTCGAAATTGAAACGCTTAAGCAAATGCCCGAAGCGCAAGAAGCCATTACAAGCCTGCTCATCCGCAGGCACCGGCTAACGCCGGACCGCTACGACAGCTTTAATGTCCGAAACTTTGCCGATATTCAAGCCGCACTGACAAGTACCACAAAAACAATTTCCATTTTACTTGGGTGCGTGGCGGCTATTTCTCTTCTTGTCGGGGGAATCGGAATTATGAATGTCATGCTTGTTTCCGTGAAAGAAAGAACCCGGGAAATCGGACTTCGCAAAGCCATCGGCGCGACACCCCGGGATATTTTAATGCAGTTCTTAGTTGAAGCGGTTGTCATTACCTTTTTGGGCGGACTGATCGGAATTTTTTTGGCGTTGGGCCTTTCATGGTTGATTGCGGCGATTGCCGGCTGGAAAATGATTATTAGTTTAGATGCGTTTCTGCTGGCCTTCCTTTTTTCGGCAGGCGTTGGAATTATTTTCGGTCTCTGGCCGGCGAAACAGGCTGCAAGCCTTGATCCGATCGAGGCATTGAGATACGAATAAATAGAAATAAATAACAACAACCAGTTGATTAGCCCGGGTTTCTCATTGTTAATAAGATATTCCGCGCGTAAGAGCTGCGGTGCAAAGTATGGTTTGTATCTTTGCGACGTAGGGCTTATCTTTTGCGCCCTGATTTAACAAGGGCGCAAAACTTTGGTCGCAACTGATTGCGCGCCCAAAGCGACTTTCTCGTCGATTCACTAAATCGATGAGAAAGTCGGGTTAGCGCAAAATCAAAATTGAAGAAATTGTTAATATTGATTCCAACGGAAAAGTGAAAAGGGAAAGTAAAAAGAAATAAAAACCAGTTTTGGGGATGGACATAGAAATCAATTTGCGCAAACATAATGCGGGGCGGATCAATACTCGATCCGCCCCGTTTTTGCAAATGTCACAATATGCCGTTCTTCACATCAACGGCTCATCGCTCCTCGAACTCTGAGCAGTAGCCACGTACGATCCATACTGTCTAACGTGCCATTTTTGTTCAGATCCAAGGTTGTAAAATCACTTTCGGGCAAGTAGGCCGCATATGGAATAATTATGTCAAAGCCTCTTGCGAAAGTAAAATCAGACGTATTGATTATTCCGTCGTCATTGAGATCGTAATTTTTGGCACGTATATGCTCTGCCAAGTTCTTTGCTTTCTCCACCACTTTTGCCGGAGCAATAAGGATTGTCGTGAAAGCAGGGGCCTTCAATCCTTCGTTATCATAGGCGACAAATTGAACTGCATATTTGCCTGCGACCGGTTTCCCCCAATAGAACGTCCCCCTCGTCTGCGGACACGGAGGACACGGCATTCCGACCTGGCAAACCATCATTGGACACATCACCTCGCTCGTTGTGATAAACTGTGATCCTTCCGGCAAGCCTTCAGCTTTTAAAGCTACAACTTGACCATCCGCATCAAAAGCACTGACCGAAAAACTTAGCGGAGTTCCGGTTACGTTTTTCACCACATCCGGCGCGGAGATTTTCGGAGCACCGTTGATAGAAATCATGGTGGAAACAACGGTTTTTAGACCTTTATCATCATACGCCGCGAATTGAACGATATGTTTGCCCGCGACCGGTTTTTCCCATATCAAAGTTCCTGTCATTGGTTGTGGTGGGCATGGAGGACAAGGTTGTCCTTCAATACAGGGCATCATCGGACACATCCTTTCCATTAAGAGGAACGTTGCGCCTTCGGGTAAATCGAAAGCTTGCAAGTCCGTTACCCTGCCGTCATTGTCGTAAGCGCTTACCTGGAAGGACAACGAGGAACCCTCTTGCCCCGCAACTTCAGCAGGCGCTTCGACCTTTGGAGGCGTATTTGGCTTTGGGGTTACGTGAATGGTCATCCGAGCTTGCTCAATGTGAGGGGAGCTCGGAAGGCCTTGATTGTCAGTTGCTATAAACAGCATGTTCACATCGCCCACTTGCTCCGCTGTTGGAGTCCAAGTAACCCGTCCAATCATCGGCAACGGCCAGATTTGGAGGATCGACGGAAGTATGTCGAACTTAATTCCTTCGGGACAGGGAACGACAACTTCTGTTTGAGTTGTGCTATTCCTTTGAACACACATCGCTTGAAGGCTTGCTACTGAGCCGTCATAGTCAATGGCCCGCACATCAACCGGTGCGCCATTCTCCAAAAGCAACGGTTGCCCCACTTGGACTGACACAGAGCTTGCCGGCACAGTGACGACAGGCGGTTGATTTGGTTTTTCAACTTTAATAAGCGTTGAAACAACCGTTTTCGCTTCGCCGTTATCGTAAGCGACAAAGCCAACTTTATATTCGCCTGCGACCGGTTTTTCCCAGAGCAGACTTCCCGAAACCGGTGACGGCGGACACGGTGGACATACCTCTCCGATCTGGCAAGGCATCATTGGACACACGACCTCTTTGCTTATGATAAACGTTGCGCCTTCCGGTAAATCGAAGGCGCGCAAATCCGTCACCTGGCCGTCATTGTCGTAAGCACTTACCTGGAAGGACAACGAGGAATCCTCTTGCCCCGCAACTTCAGCAGGTGCCTTAACAATAGGCGGCTGGTTTGGTTGAGCAACTTTAATGAGTGTTGAAACAACCGTTTTTAACCCACTGTTATCGTAGGCAACAAAACTGGATTTGTGTTCACCCGCGACTGGTTTTCCCCATAGCAATATTCCTGTCGTTGGTTGTGGTGGACATGGAGGACAAGGCTCGCCCAAAACACAGGGCATCATTGGACATGTCCTTTCGATTAAATAAAATGTTGCGCCTTCCGGCAATTCAAATGCTTTTAACTCCACGATTTGGCCGTCAGGGTCATAAGCATCCACGTTGAAAGACAGCATAACCCCTTCTTCTCCGACGAATTCAGTCGGAGCCTTGACTATCGGAGGTTGCTGCAAAGGTGCTTTCCAGGTTAACAGTTCTTCAAGCGTTTTATATTTTATGCGGTACGCAATTCCGTCAATTGTGACGACCGCGACAGGTTCGCCATTTTCGTACACAATTTCAATTGGCAGCATTGTTCCGTTACTGAAAGACCGTTCAATTCCGATGAGCCAATCATTGCACGGTGCAAAATCAATGGCGCAGTAAATATCGGGACGAGAGCCATAACGGAATTTATTTGCGATTAACGGCTGCTGCGGTTGCCAATCAATAGGGGCTTTTTGATATTCCAGAACTTCAGCGATCTTTCCGATTGGAATTTCTCGCCCATAAATTCCCATATTATATCGAACTTCACGATAGCTTATTTCGCCTTCTTTCACGATGGAATAGTAAATGCGCGCTCTTAAATCTGGCATGACCATCGTACACATGCCGCCTGAACAATAAGGCTCAACGCGGTCAAACTCGATACGTTTTAACAATTTTCCGGCTGGCTCGGGACATGTGAGAGAATTGCAAGGGATGCCGTCATACATTTCCACTTTAGAAAGCTTACCGTTATAGCTATATGTTGGGGACTCATAGCTGGCGGTAATAAAGCGGATGGGCACTTCTCTCGGGGGAAGAATTTCATTGATGAAGTAAATTTGTGGATAAATAACTTCAGCCTGTCTCAAATTAACAATATCCACAACTGTTCCGGTGTCATCCGAAACGGAGGTGAACTTATAGGTTAATTTTTCTGGGATTGCAAAATCGCCGAGCGGATTAATCTTCCCGCCTACAAGCCGGTGCCCGACAATCGATTCCGAGTCTGAATTTTTAAACGAAATCAGCATAGAAAGCGGACCGTCAGTATTGTTTTCAAGGTCACCAAAGACAACCAATCCTTTGGCAATCCAGAGATCGAGCTCTGCAGTATTCAAACCGAACGTATCGATCAAATCTGCTTTCGCCAGTATTTCCGCAGTGACGTGAAGTAGTCGCTCGATGGATAGGATAACTTGTTTGCCGTAATCAATGACATATTTCCAGCCCAAGTCTCCCGAATAAACAACCACTTCTGCTATTGACACCAGAGAGCCGTCTTCACGCGTCTGCCAAGAGCTTGATTTAACTGAGAGGGTTGCGAATGCAGATCCTTTTTTAACCAAATCATTGATTGCAATGATACTCATGGCATTCAACGGATTGAGATACATGTTGTTTGGATTACTTGCCATGACGATATATTCGAACTCATTCGCAGATCGTCCGGATGGGATAGCAAGCTTGATATAATAAGCGTCCCATATATCCATGGTGCAAATGTCTCTATCGGGGACGGGCCAAACGCACCCGCCGCTTGTTGTAAGTTTTGCGGCAACAACTGTAATGAGTGACATATCATTCTGAGTGAGATTTAATCGATAAACTAAATCTTTTTTCACGGCGTAGATTGCTTCGTCCGGAATAGGATAAACTATTTCAGGCGCCGATGGCAAGATAGGCGCAGGCGATTCTGCGACCTCAACAGACGGCGCTTCCACTATTGTTTCAGCCGTCACTGTTGAATCCGCAAATACCACCGGTGTGTTCCCAAACGCAAAGGCAACGACCAAAATCGTTGCGATGATTTTTGCGCCCCACACGTTTCGAATATTGGATAAGTTTAATAACGCGTTCATGATTTGTTTCCTCCTGAATTTAAATTTTTGTAACCAATGTTTTTTTGGGACATCTTTTTTAATCTCTGAAAAAAGACTACCCTCCAAAGGAAGAATTGACAAAAGAATTCAGCCAAGCGGTCAAAAATAGCTCATAAGTGGTCGTTTTTGACCCATGAGCGGTTGTATGGTGCCGGACTTTTTTGTTTACTTTCTCAAGATGGCCGTCCCTACAGGTTTGATTTTTAGGCCAGTTGACTCATAATAAAAGGTAACCGAAGGAAGTAAGTATCTGTTTAGCCAATTGAACCCAAAAGGAGAGGTAGAAAGCCTTCGCTTCGTTGTGCGCGCTGATTTTAGGCGAGCGGCCTAAACAAAATCAGCG
>Ga0156235_118_pt1 | contig 26797 bp, 20 predicted proteins | sample RifCSPlowO2_12_FD_107882 | JGI IMG/M metagenome (GOLD analysis project Ga0156235, IMG submission 107882) | Omnitrophica bacterium RIFCSPLOWO2_12_FULL_44_17 | reverse complement strand
CCCCGGAAAAGCTGGGGCCGGCCCTTTCTTTCCCGGGCTAAAGGCTTCCCATTAAACCCTGGATATCGCCTTCTGCTTGCCGAAGAATGAGACTGCAAATGAAAATTATAATTGAAAACTGCCAGCAATCTTCGGCCCCCATAATTAATCCCGTGTGCAAGTCTTCGCTTTTTTGAAGGATGTCTTGATATTTTCGGATTGCATTGTCGGGATTTCCGTGCCACTTCAAAACGCTAAACAATTACTATTCCCACAATAACAGCTGAAAAAATCGGAATGGTTTTTCTCATTTTGCACTTTTCTTTCCCGGGCTAAAGGCTTCCCATTAAACCCTGGATATCGCCTTCTGCTTGCCGAAGAATGAGACTGCAAATGAAAATTATAATTGAAAACTGCCAGCAATCTTCGGCCCCCATAATTAATCCCGTGTGCAAGTCTTCGCTTTTTTGAAGGATGTCTTGATATTTTCGGATTGCATTGTCGGGATTTCCTTCAAACACATCCAACGATTCTATTTTATTATTATAATGATAGGAAGGAAAACGAATGCCTCGGATAAGAAAAAAGCTGTTTAATAAACTCGCTCCGGCCGGGAAATCTTCTTCGAAATTAAACCCTTCGAATTGCGGCGTATTTTGCGGCAAAATGAGAGAAGGTTTCTCTACGGCAATCTCTCCCTTCCGGACAACCGTATCCCCAACATTTATTTTTGATGCCGCAAGAAAAATATACGGAAGTTGCGTAGCTGCATGTGTTTGAAGCGGTTTTACCCGGGACCGGAGAATCTGCGTTTGCTTTAACGCCTTTTTCCATGCTTCATCTAAATTCATGATTGTCTTTTTCGGAATGGTTCATTTTAAGACATCCCATTTAAAGGCATGGGGAAGAATCGTTTCTAACAATTTAGGAATTTGATTATATTGATTATTTTTTAGCCCGGATTTCACATCGCTAATGAGAAATTTCGCTCGTAAGAGCTGCGGTGTAAAGATAGTTTGTATCTTTGCAACGCAGGGCTTATCTTTTGCGCCCTGTTTAACAAGGGCGCAAAACTTTGGGTGCAGCTGATTGCGCCCAAAGCGCCTTTCTCTTCGATTCACAAAACCGATGAGAAAGGCAGGTTAGCTGACGAGAAGATATGCTAACGCGGAAATTGTGGCAGCGCAAGGAATCGTTAATATCCACGCCCAAACGATTGTTCCGGCAATTCCCCACCGAACCGCACTCACTCGTTTAAGCGACCCAATTCCCATAATCGCACCAGTAATGGTATGTGTCGTACTGACAGGAATGCCCGCCATAGATGAAAAGAAAAGCGTTATGGCAGCGCCGGTTTCCGCGCAAAATCCGTCTATCGGCCGGAGCTTTGCAACTTTTTGTCCCATCGTTTTCACAATCCGCCAACCGCCAAACATTGTTCCCAAAGCAATCGCTGTGTGGCAAGCAATCACCACCCAAAACGGAATGTGAAATTTTCCACCTAACAATCCCGCACTGAAAAGAAGGCTCGCAATAATTCCCATCGTTTTTTGCGCATCATTGCCGCCATGCCCAAGACTGTAACACGCCGCTGAGATCAATTGTCCTTTTCTAAAAATATGATCGACTTTAGACGGTGTCGCCCTTCTAAATATCCAGTGAACAGCAATACCGATCCCTAAACCGAGAATCAACCCTACAACGGGTGAAATAAAAATAAAAGAGACTGTTTTTAAAATGCCTTTCCAAACAAGAGCCGTAGGACCTGCTTTAAGCAATGCAGATCCGATCATCCCGCCAATCAGCGCATGAGAAGAGCTCGTTGGCAGCCCGAAGTACCACGTAATAATATTCCAACCGCACGCGCCGATAAGTGTCCCGAAAATAACATGTTGATCAACAATCGCAATATCAATGATCCCCTTTCCGATGGTATTTGCAACGTGAAGCCCAAAAAAAAGGAATGCAATAAAATTAAAAAAAGCCGCCCATATGACAGCGTATCGAGGCGAAAGAACTCTTGTGGAAACAATCGTGGCAATTGAATTAGCTGAATCGTGAAAACCATTCAAGAAGTCAAACGTTAATGCAAGAAAAATCAAAAAAAGAATATAAAAAGTCATAGGCCTAAGCTTGTTTTACGAGAATAGAACCCACAATGTGCGTCACGTCTTCACAAATATCAAGCACCGTTTCCGCGTCTTGATAAATTTCCTTCCATTTAATCACAAGCAGCGGGTCTTTTACTTTTTCAAAAAGCTCTCCGAGTGTTTCGTCTCTCATTGCATTTCCGACGTTTTCAAGCCGTTTAATTTCCACGCAGGCTTCAGTCACCAAATTTAAATTTTTATGCTTCCTTAATCCGTTAACGGCAAGTTCAACGGCGCGAATCGATTGTTCGATCACCACCGCAAACTTAACAAGATTTTTATCGTTCGGCGGAAGTTTATACACTTTTAAGCGGTTCACGATGGTATGAATCATGTCGGTAATATCATCAATTTCAACAGTTAATGCGTGAATGTCCTCGCGATCAAAAGGCGTAATGAATGTTTTGTTCAGTTGCTCAATAATATCATGCGCTATGCTATCTCCCTGATGTTCAATGTCTTTCATTTTCTCAATCGCCGCATCATCCAAAGAATTCTTCGCTACAATCTCTCGAAAAAAAACGGCCGCATCAACGGCGGTTTTTACTTGTTTATCAAACAGGTCAAAAAAATTGAATTCTTTTGGAAGGAACTTAAAAAACATACGCTTTCCTTTCTTAGGAAACTGCTTTTCGCAATCTATTGTCACACTGCTCCGGCTAACTCGCCCTTCTCATCAATTTTGCGAATCGCTGAGAAGGTCGCTTTGGGCGCAAAATGATGAAAAATCCGGGCTAATTGTCCGTTCTAAATATTTGACCCAAAAATCTTGGCAGGTGAGGCACTTCAATGCCGCAAAAACCATGTGATTGTACCAAAAATTCTGGTTTTTACCAGATATTTTATGTACCGGTAATTTCTTGAAATATGTAACGAAATTTGTGTTTTTCTGTTATTCTTTGGGTACTATGGAATCCCAATATTGATTGGCCGATTTAATGTATTCGCTGTCCGGAACAATGGGTTTTTCCAGCTTAAGCGCCGTTTCCGGAGAGAACTTCAAATCGTTGACAATTTCTTTGCCTGCTTTTTGAAGTAGTTTTTTGTATCCATAAAGAAATGGCATTAGAAGAAGCGATTTTTCCCGCAAAATCTCGCCCCCTCCTCGATAGATTTCGCCGATTACTTCGGTGCGCATATTTCGCGCTACTCGTTTAAAATAATGGGAAATCACTTGAAAATGTGTTTGCTCCGGAAATCCACAATTTGAAATAATAACGAGTTTCGGCGGTTTTTCGCACCCAACTTTCACGACATGCCGGCATTCTCCATTTTCGTCTTTCTCAAAATGGGGATCTCCGAGTGGAACCAATCGATCTAAAAAGTCCTTCATCATTCCTGTCACATGATCCACATAAACCGGTGTCGCAAAGACAAGAATGTCCGCCAATTTAAATTTTTCAATCAATTCCGCCATGTCATCATTGATCGTGCATTTTCCGGGCGTTTTAAACCAACATGTAAAACAACCCTGGCAATGATGAATGTTTTTTCCCGCAAGGAATATGTTTTCGACAATCGCGCCGGCGGATTCCGCACCTTTCATGAATTCCTGAACCATCCAGTGGGTATTGCCTTTTTCCGCTCTCGGGCTTCCGTTAAATATTGTGATTTTCATGTCGGCTCCGCCTTTTTATGAATGCCCTTTTACTGCCAGCTCGCACGCCGATCGAGGGCTTTATGATAAAGTGTTTCATATTTTTTCGCAGAATCGATCCAATTGAAATTTTGCTGCATCGCTTCTTTTCGCATGGCCATAAAGTGTTGTGGTCGATCGTAATACGTACTAACCGCCCAACCGATGGTGTAATAAATGGACATCGGATCAAGAATCTGAAATCGAAATCCCGTACCCGTTCCCAGGGTTTCGCTATATTGTTCAACGGTATCTTTCAACCCTCCGGTCTCCCGCACAATCGGCAGAGTCCCGTATTTTAAACTGTAAATTTGATTAAGTCCGCAAGGTTCAAAAAGCGACGGCATCAGAAAAAAATCAGATCCGGCTTCAATCAAATGCGCTTTTCTTGTGTCATATCCGATCCATGCACCGATTCGTCCCGGAAATTTCGCTGGAAGGCCGCCGTAGAAATCTTCCATCCACTTTTCGCCGCTTCCCAAAAATACAAACTGAACAACCATATTCCGCACAATCCATTTAATAATCGCCGCTAAAACCTGGAAACCTTTCTGGTCAGTCAACCGAGAAACGACTCCGATCACAGGAATTTTTCCTTTCACTTCAAGCAGAAATTCCTGTTGAAGCCGCCGTTTGCAAATCGCCTTTCCCGAAAAATCATTCGCGGAATAATATTCCGGCGTGTACCGGTCTGTTTCCGGATTCCAATTGTCGTAATCGACACCGTTTAAAATTCCAACCAAATCTTCACGTCGCCTGCCGAGGTACTGTGAAAGTCCGTTTCCTCCGGGTTCAGACAAAATTTCATTAGCGTAACTTGGACTTACTGTACTCACGCAATCAGCATAAAAAATTGCACCTTTCATAAAGTTGACACATTGGTAATTTTCAAACTTGGGTTCAACAAAATTTTCGTGCCCGAGCCCCAGAAACGGATAAAACCATGAATGGAAAACGCCTTGATAAGCAATGTTGTGGATAGTGAAAACAGATGCGGTTTTTTCAAAAAAAGGATCGTGCAAATGCCAAATTTTTAAATACGCCGGAATAAGCGCAACCTGCCAGTCGTGGGAATGAATGATATCGGGTTGAAAATTAAGATTTCGGCAAAGCTCGATACACGCGCGGGCAAAAAATCCGAATCGTTCGGCGTTATCGCCGTATTCCCATCTCCCATCGTCATAGATCCCAGCACGGCCGAAAAAATTTTCGTGCTCGATAAAATAAACCGGAACTTCGTCTACCGCTCCTTCCAGAACTTCGCACCAAACATTACAATTTCCCATTTGAACGCTCAAAGGGGAAATAACGGATTTTAAGTTGTATTGCTCGCGATTAATCGCCCAATATCGCGGAAGAACGAGACGGACGTCATGTCCTAGTTTTCGGAGATACTTTGGAAGAGCGCCGCAAACATCCGCAAGCCCGCCCGTTTTCACAAACGGAACCGCTTCAGAAGCAGCGAAAAGAATTTTCATAAATCAGAAATGTTGTGAAATTTCAGTTTGGATTTACGTTGTCCCTTGTATTGGAAATGAACCAGCCGGTATACGTCCTCGTCTTTTCTTCATTCAGAAAAATGAAAACGTAATACATTGTCATACTTGCTGGCGGATCTGCCATTTTGCTTTGCAAAAAAGTGGCGGAGAGGGGGGGATTTGAACCCCCGGTGGCGCTTTTCAACACCACAGCGGTTTAGCAAACCGCCGCACTAAACCGGGCTATGCGACCTCTCCACCGATTAAAATATCAAATGACAAATGATAAAAAGTTTCAACCCGAAAATCTAATCCACCCGAAAGCGGGGCTACGGGGTTTCGCCATGCTTTATTTCCTAACACAACGCCAATACAGGCACTGACGCCCATTTTGGGCCACTCTCTCAACCTCGCCGTCCCGAACAAAGCGAGGGATGCAACCTCTCCGTAAGCGCTGAATCATACCATAATAATCGGTTCTGCGGTTCTTCGAAAGAAAAAATTTAACAAATTTTAGCCTGCAGCATATTTCTTTCAAAAAGTCTTTTTCATTTTACATTTCAGGCTTGTAAACTTTTTACGGGCTTCTTTCGTTTAATCAGTTGAAGATTTCGCGCATAGATGAAAACGCTGATAAAGCAACCTATTGAAAAAACCGGATCGTGATTATGGAGCGCATAAAAAAACAATATTCCGGCTCCGCCAACTCCGAGATACCAAAAACTAACGGGGATAACGCTCTCTTTTTTTCGCTCCGACTGAATCCATTGAACAACAAACCGCATAAAAAAAAGAAATTGCCCCAAAAGGCCAAAAATAATCCACCATTGATCTGCCGAGATTTCTATTTTCATTTTCCGTGCTCCCAATTTTTTTGACCGTTTCTGTGTTCAGCATATCATCAGAACATCGGCATAGGCGCTTATTAAATGAAGATACGATGAAGATTTTTGGGCGAGTTCTAAAAATGGAAAATTACACAACGGAGAGGGCGGTCGCATTTCTTTGCGCAGCCCCCGAAGCTATGACTTCTTAATTTAATAAAGTTAAGATATTCAATATGAAAATCATGGCGGAGGGGGTAGGATTCGAACCCACGATCCGCTTACGCGGATAACGGTTTTCAAGACCGCCGCATTCGACCACTCTGCCACCCCTCCTTGTAATTAAATCCCAATGACGCAAACAAATCCCAAAGAATCAAGTTTTTCAAATTGGGTTTTTCGTTTTGCCTGAATCTCTTGGTCATTGGTGCTTGGACATTGGTCATTTTATCAAATGTATTCTTCAAGCGCTTTTGGCAATTTAATGGAGCCGTCCGCCTGCTGATGATTTTCCATCAGACAAAGAATCGTCCGCGCAAACGCGACGCCGGAACCGTTGAGCGTATGAACAAGCTGCGGTTTTTTCCCGTCAGATGGTTTATATTTCACATTGATTCGCCGCGCTTGAAAATCGAGGAATGTACTGCAACTTGAAATTTCAAACCATTTTTTCGCGCCGGGTGCATATCCTTCAATATCATAACATTTCGCCGCCGCAAAACTGAGATCACCACCACATAATAAAACGACCCTGTACGGAATTTCAAGCAGCTGTAAAACTTCTTCGGCATCGCAGACGAGCGATTCCAATTCGTCAAGTGCCGTTCCCGGTTTCACAAATTTTACGAGTTCGACTTTGTCAAACTGGTGAAGACGTGAAAGTCCGCGGGTATCTTTTCCGTAAGAACCCGCTTCCCTCCGGAAGCAGGGTGAATAGGCAACAAATTTCACCGGTAATTCTTCTTCTTTCAAAACCTCATCCCGTAAGATATTTGTGACTGGCACTTCCGCTGTCGGAATAAGGAAAAAATCATCGTTTTTCAGCGCGTACATATCCTCTTCCATTTTGGGAAGTTGTCCGGTTCCGGTCATGCTGGTGCGGTTAACTAATGAAGGCGGCCAAATTTCCTGGTAACCGTGCTTTTTAACATGAAGATCCACCATAAAATTCATCAAAGCCCGGATAAGTCGTGCTCCTTCTTTCTGATAAAGCGCGAATCCGGCACCGCTGATTTTGGTTGCCCTTTCAAAAGAAATCCATCCGTTTTGGGCGGCAAGTTCCATATGATCTTTCGGCTTGAATGAAAACTCTTTCGGCTTTCCCCATTCTTTAACCGTTTTATTCTGTTCCGCCGTAGAACCATCAGGAACTGATTCATGGGCAAAGTTTGGGATTGCGACTATCATTTTATTAATATTTTCATCGATTTTACCCACTTTTGAATCATATTCGCCTATTTTTTGGGATAGCACCTTTAAGTCTAAAAGCAATGACTCTGAGAATGTTCCTTCTTTCTTTGCCTTAGAGATTTTATCATTCGCCTGGTTTCGTTCCGCCTTCAATTTTTCGCCTTCCGTAATTAAGTCCCTTCTCTCCCGGTCAAGCGCGAGAAGCTTATCGATAACAGCCGTATCGACCTTCTTTTTTTGAAGCCCTTTTTTAAGATTGTTTGTATCTTCTCTAATCAATCTAATATCGAGCATAAAATTAAAAAGTCCCAAATCCTTAAACCGAGCGCTACTCTGCAATCAATTAAGATTGAAGAATCTCTTTCTTTTTTAGGACTTGGGACTTTTTCCTCTTTTTGTTTTATTCTTCCGCTTCTTCGCCTTCTTCTTTCGAAACAACTTTCATTGTCGAAGCAACTACATCTTTTGTTTTCAAATTAATGAGCCGGACCCCTTGCGTATTCCGTCCCGCTGTTCGAATCTGCGCCACGGGACATCGAACGACCATTGCTCCTTCGGTAATGATGATGATTTCATCCTCTTCCGCAACAGTCAGTACATTCACAACATAACCGTTTTTGTCTGTCACTTTCGTATTGATAATTCCTTTTCCGCCGCGGGATTGAACCCGGTATTCTTTAAATTTTGTTTTCTTACCGTATCCCTGACTTGTCACCGTCAGCGCTGTCGCTTCCGGATCAACGATTTCGGTTGCAACTACTTCATCTTTTTTCCCAAGCCGGATTCCGCGTGTTCCGCTTGCAGTCCTCCCCATGTCGCGAACGTGCTTTTCAGGAAATCGAATCGCTTTTCCGTCTTTTGTCGCAATGAAAATTTCATTTTTCCCGGACGTAAGCTTACAGGCAATTAATACGTCTTTGTCTTTAAGCGTAATGGCGTTAATTCCCGTTACGCGCGGATGTGAATATGCCGATAAATTCGTTTTTTTCACTACTCCATTTTTTGTTACCATCAGAATATAGTGTTTATCGTCAAATTCTCCCACCTGTAGAAAACTTGCAACTTTTTCATCCGAACCAACCTGCAGCAAATTTACAATCGCTTTCCCTTTCGCTTGCCTTGATGCTTGAGGAATGTCATAGCATTTAAGCCAAAAAACGCGCCCTGCGTTTGTAAAAAACAGGATATAATCATGCGTAGAGGCAAGAAACATGTGTTCAATAAAATCTTCTTCTTCGTCGCGCACGCCCCCGCCTTGAACCCCCCGCCCACCTCGTTTCTGCTGACGGTATGTGGTTACGGGCATTCGCTTAATATATCCGGCATGAGAAATGGTAACGAGGACATCTTCGTCGGCAATCAAATCTTCGATTTCAATTTCCTTTTCTTGCGCAACGATTTGCGTTCTGCGGTCATCGCCGAATTTCTTCGCAATTCCTTCCGATTCTTCTTTAATAATCTCCAAAACTTTCGCGCGGCTTTTCAGGAGCGTTTTGTAAAATTCGATTTTTTTAAGTAACTCTAAATATTCTTCGTCAATTTTATGCCGTTCAAGAGCCGTTAAACGCTGAAGCTGTAATTCCAAAATGGCTTTCGCCTGAATTTCCGTCAGTTTGAAATTAGCCATCAATGCTTCTTTGGCAACTTCCGGATCTTTTGAACTGCGGATAGTTTTGATGATTTTATCGATATTCGCAACCGCAATTTTCAAACCTTCCAAAATATGTGCCCGTTTTTCCGCTTTGTCGAGTTCGAATTGCGTCCGTCGCCGTATCGTGACTATGCGAAATGAAATAAACTCCTGAATCATTTGTTTTAAATTCAGTGTTTTGGGCTGTCCGTCTACCAAAGAAAGCATGATCACGCCAAACGTGTCCTGCATTTGCGTGTGCTTATAGAGTTGGTTCAAAAGCACCTGAGGAATCGCCTCTTTTTTGAACTCAACCACAATCCTCATTCCGTCCCGATCAGATTCGTCGCGAATGTCATAAATTCCGTCAACTTTTTTTGTCTCTACTAAATTAACAATGGATTCGATCAGGTTGGTTTTGTTCACCATGTAGGGAATTTCCGTAATGATGATTGCGTCTTTTTTTCCTTTGACCCCTGTTTCAATATTGGCTTTTGCGCGCATCTGAATTCGTCCACGACCTGTTTCATAAGCATCCCGAATTCCTTCGCGTCCGCAAATAAGTCCGCCGGTCGGAAAGTCCGGCCCTTTTACAATTTGCATAAGTTCTTTAATGGAAATATCTTCGTTCTTAATCACGGCAAGAATTGCTTCGACAACTTCCCTTAGATTATGCGGAGGAATATTCGTTGCCATACCAACCGCAATGCCGCTTGAACCGTTGATCAATAAATTCGGAAGTTTGGATGGTAAAACCGTTGGCTCTTCAAGCGATTCGTCAAAATTCGGTACAAAATCAACGGTGTTTTTCTCAATATCCTGAAGTATTTCTTCGGAAATAGAATCGAGACGCGCTTCCGTGTAACGCATCGCCGCCGCGCTATCGCCATCAATCGATCCGAAGTTCCCCTGCCCCTCAATTAATGGATAGCGAAGCGAGAAATCCTGCACCATTCGGACAAGAGAATCGTACACGGCCGTGTCGCCGTGCGGGTGATATTTTCCGAGAACTTCTCCGACAATACGCGCGGATTTTTTATAGGGCTTGGAATGAACTATTCCAAGTTCGTTCATTGCGAAAAGAATTCTTCGGTGAACGGGTTTCAGCCCGTCGCGAACATCGGGAAGGGCGCGCCCAACAATCACGCTCATCGCGTAATTGATGTAGCTTGTTTTCATTTCCTCTTCAATCGGAATCAGTTTTATTTTTTCGCCTATTGCAAATACATTAATATTTTCATCCACCATTGTTCACATCCTCGTTAAATATCTAGATTTTGAACTGCTTTTGCGTGTTTTTCAATAAATGCTCTTCTCAAATCAACTTGCTCTCCCATCAAAACAGTAAACATTTCATCCGCCAATACGGCATCTTCCGTGGTTACTTTTAAAACCGTTCTTCTCGCCGGGTCCATCGTCGTTTCCCAAAGCTGTTCAGGGTTCATTTCTCCGAGACCTTTATAGCGCTGAAGCGTAATTCCTTCTTTCCCCGCTTCTTTGGCCCGTCGAAGAACGTCCTGAAGATTTTTAAACGCATCAACTCTTTTCCCGGCCTGAATTTCGTAACCCGCCTTTTCTCCGGCGCCTCCGGTAAATTCTTTGACTTCAAGATTATATTTTTCGAGTTTTTTCGCCGTTTTAATCAAATCATGTCCGGCGGTAATTTCCATCACGTCGAGCGTTTCGGCTTCCTTACCATTTTCTTCTTTGGAAACACCGATGCGTGTTTTAATTGAATATGTTTTCTTCTTTTTCTTTTCAAGCGCTTTTACAAAAGCCGCGAGTTCTTCATCCGAGTAAACATATTCCTTTTCTTCGTCATCCGGAAGTTTTACCAAATGTGTCGGAAATAATTTCCGTTTTCCGTCATACGCGCCGACATAAGATTCGAAATTAATTCCGTTTCTTTCAATCATGTTTTTTGACTTTTCAATTTCCAACAACAAATCCAAAAGCGCTTTTAATTCTTTGTCTGTATATTGTTTTTTATCTTTCAGGATTTTTAAATGGACTCCTTCTGTTCCCATTTCGAGAAGAATTCCGTTCAGCCGTTCTTCCGTCTCCACATATTCTTCGCGTTTTCCTTTTTTAATTTTGAAAAGCGGCGGCTGCGCAATGTAAACATGTCCGTTTTCAATCAGTTGTTTCATTTGGCGGTAAAAAAACGTCAAAAGAAGGGTCCGGATATGCGATCCGTCAACGTCAGCATCGGTCATAATAATTACTTTGTGATACCGGAGTTTTCCGATATCAAACCCTTCGCTTTCCGCTCCGCCGCCGATTCCTGTTCCAAGCGCTAAAATAATAGTTCGAATTTCTTCATTATTAAGAACTTTGTCGAGTCGTGCTTTTTCCGTATTAATAATTTTTCCACGGAGCGGCAGGATTGCCTGAAATCGCCGGTCGCGGCCTTGTTTTGCTGAACCGCCGGCCGAATCTCCTTCGACAATATAAATTTCGCAATTCTTCGGTTCCGGATTTGAACAATCCGCCAATTTTCCGGGAAGAGAGGCTGAATCCAGGGCGCCTTTCCGTCGCGTCAATTCCCGTGCTTTCCGGGCCGCTTCTCTGGCTCGCAAAGCAAGCAGTGATTTTTCAACAATTTTATTTGCGACAGGCGGATTTTCTTCATAAAAAGCCGTGAGTGTATCATAAATGACGGAGTAAACGATGCCTTCAACTTCGCTATTTCCTAATTTTGTTTTTGTTTGTCCTTCAAATTGCGGATTCGGAACCTTAACGCTCAAAACCGCGGTTAACCCTTCGGTCAAATCCTGCCCCGAAAGGCCTACTTCGCCTTCTTTGATTTGATTTTTTGACCGCGCGTATTGATTGGTCGCGCGTGTAAGCGCCGTGCGAAAACCACTTAAATGCGTCCCTCCTTCGATCGTATTAATGTTATTGACGAAAGAAAAAACATCTTCGCTATAGCTATCGTTATATTGAATCGCACATTCAACCACAACACCGTCTTTTTCTTTTTCAATATAGAAAATTTTCGTGTGCAAACGGTTTTTTGTGCGGTTTAAATATTGGATAAATTCTGTAACGCCATTCTCGTATTTGAATGCGTTTTCTTTATTAGATCGTTCGTCCTTAATAACAATTGCGACGCCTTTATTCAAAAATGCAAGCTCGCGGCACCGATTTACAAGGGTGTCAAAACTAAATTCGATCTCGGGGAAAATTTCTTTATCCGGTTTAAATGTAACCGTTGTTCCGGTATGTTTGCTTTTTCCGATCACTGTTACTTTTGAAACAGCTCGTCCTTGCTCATATCGTTGTTTAAAAATTTTCCCTTCCCGTGAAACTTCCACTTCGCACCATTCAGACAGCGCATTTGTACAGGACACACCAACGCCGTGAAGACCGCCCGATACTTGATAGGCTTTGCTTCCGAATTTTCCGCCGGCATGAAGCGTTGTCATGACTACTTCTAACGCTGATTTTTTCTGCGTCTTGTGTAGATCCACAGGAATGCCGCGTCCGTTGTCTTCTACAGAAACACTTCCGTCTGTATGAATAGTAACAATAATTCGATCGCAATAGCCGGCAAGCGCTTCATCGATCGAGTTATCCAAGACTTCGTATACAATGTGATGGAGGCCTCTTTTGGCTGTGTCTCCGATATACATCGCGGGCCTTTTTCGTACAGCATCCGCTCCTTCCAACACTTGAATACTTGTGGCATCGTATGAATGCGCTTTCTTCTCTTGTTTTTCTTTATGGTCTTTTTTTGTCATGGTTTTTAATGTCATATCCTTTTTTAATGTAACTCCCCCACAATAAATTTTATGTCTGTTATTTCGTTTTCGCCAAATTGGTTTTGCAGTCTTTTCAAGATTGTTGCTTTGTATCTTTGGCTTAATTCAAACGCGGCTGTTGAATCATCTACAGTTACAATCACTTTGTGATCTTTTGAAAATGCTGCTCTCGTATGTTTCGAAAAAAAACTTCCGACGGTCGCTGGCCATGAATCCATTAATTCTGTTTTTTTCACCGTTTGCGGTTCTTTTGCGATTTTTTCAAATAACAATTTTATTGTTTCTTTAATGGGTTTTTCTTCGGCCATAACTGGCTTTTTTATTTCCTTTTTTTTAATTCAATTGCATCGGCATCACAACGTACACATATTCGCCGCTTTTTATTACCCCTGGTTTGTCGGCTTGAATTAACGAAAGGTTTATTTTTTCTGTCCCGAGTGTTTTTAAAACATCCAGAAGGTATCCCGGATTAAAACCAATAGTGACATCGTCTCCTTCGATGTTTGCATCAATATCTTCTTTTGCCTCTCCAAGGTTAGGCGTTCTTGAAGAAATCAGAATCTTATCTTTTATAAAATCTAATTTGATCGATTGGCTTTCTTGAGACGTTAAAAGTGAAACGCGTTTTATTGCAGATAAAAACTCTTCTCTTCCTACTTCGGCTTTTGTTTTTTCTTCTTTTGGGATTACTTGTTCAAAACTAGGAAACTTTCCTTCAATTAACCTTGAAATTATAGTTGTCTCACCGGCTTGAAAAACCATCTGGTTTTTAGCATACATAATACGCATTTTTCCGTCCGTGGTCAGCATTTTTAACAATTCTGTAATTGTTTTTGCCGGAAGAATTGATTCGAAATTAATATTTTTTTCTTCACCGATTTCTTTTTCTATCATAGCCAGTCGTTTTCCGTCTGTGGCAACAAAACGAATAAATCCTTTTTTCAGAGAAACAAGCGCTCCGTTTAGTGTATACCGCGTCTCGTCGTGAGAAATAGCGATTGCGGTAACGGTCAAACAATGTTTCAGTACGCTTTGTTCTATTTCAAGAGTCCATTCCGGTTCTGGTTCTGTTATTTTGGGAAAGTCCGCGGGGTCCATTCCCACCACTTTGAAATATGCTTTTCCCGCTTTTATATTTATCGCAAAACTTTTTGTTACCGTAACTTCGACTTCTTTTCCCGGCAGTTCCCTAATAATATCGAAGATTTTTCTCGCGGGAATAGCCACCGCACCTTTTTCTAATACTTCTGCCGGACATTGTGTTTTTATTCCTATTTCTAAATCATATCCTACGGCAATAATTTTTCCTGCGTCTGCTTGCAATAAAATGTTGCTTAATATCGGACTGGGTGCTTTTGGATTTGCAATACCAACTGTTGTTGAAAGGATCTTAACAAAATCTTCTTTTTGAACCTTTATGTTCACGGGAGTACTCCTGTTATTATTTTATTAAAAGATAATCGTAATTGTCTTATATCCTGTTAATACTGTCAACAACTTCATAAGTCATTTAAAACAAACAGATTGCAACAAAAACAAGCTGTTGATATCTAGCTATTATTTATCAACAACTTAACGGCATTTATAGCCATTTCCAACTTATCATCAGAACACCGTTCCGTAGAAATTTTATTACAAGCATGAATAACCGTAGCATGCCCGCGGCCGCCAAAAAAAGCGCCAATTTCAGGAAGTGAGTGATCCGTCATTTCTCGAACAAGAAACATGGCGATTTGTCTCGGAAACGCGATAGACTTACTTCGCCGCTTTATTCTTAAATCCGATACTTTAATATTAAAATACTGGCAGACAGCGAGTTGAATCCGATCAATGGTTACATTTCTCAATTCTTCTTTAACAGAATCTCTTAAAATTTGTTCCTCTACTGTTTTTAGATCAACCACTCCACCCAACAAAGAAGCATAAGCAACAACCCGGATTAAAGCTCCCTCAAGCTCGCGAATGTTGGATTTGATTTTTTTTGCAATAAAAAAAACAACATCATCCGGGACCACAACCGTTTCTTTCTCCATTTTCTTTTTCAAAATAGCTACTCTTGTTTCGAAATCCGGCGGTTGAATATCAACCACCAACCCCCACCCAAACCGCGAAATCAAACGATCCTCAAGGCCTGGGATCTCTTTTGGCGACCGATCGCTTGTTACAACAATTTGTTTATGAGCATCGTAAAGCGTATTAAACGTATTAAAAAATTCTTCCTGCGTGGCTTCCTTCCCGGCGATAAAATGAATATCATCCACCAGAAGAATATCGGAATTGCGGTATTTATTTCGAAAAGCGTGTGTTGAACGGTTTTGAATTGCGGAAATGAGTTGGTTTGTAAATTTTTCACCCGAAAGAAAGCTCACTTTTGTATTTTTATTTTTTGCGATAAGCCGGTGCGCAATCGCCTGCATCAAATGTGTTTTCCCAAGGCCAACATTTCCATAAATAAAAAGAGGATTATATTTTTTTGCAGGAGTTTCGCTGACGGATAAAGCCGCTGCGTGCGCAAATTGATTTCCCGGACCAACAACAAAATGATCAAAAGAATATCGGTCGTTTAGCTCGGTTGTGATTTGAGGGGATGCTAAAGAACTGAAAAAAGGAAGGCCGGAAACGTTTTTTTGAGCGCGTTCTTCGGCAATATAGTGAATATCCACACATAAACCAGAAGCCTCGAGAATCGCCGCGCGAATGATCTCGTGATAATGACTTTTAAGCCAATCGCCATAAAATTTATCGGGAACCAAAAGAGAAAAACTTTTGTCATCTCCTTTTTGGAGGCGAAGCGGCTCAATCCATGTTTTGAAACTTTGCTCGCTTAATTCCTGCTTAATGTTACCGAGAACCTTATTCCAAAGTGTACCGGTATCAATATGCGAGGAAGGTTCCGAACGAGGGCAATCTTCCAATTTTACAGTCATATGTATGAACAAGTTATCATCAAGTCGTTAAAAAACAAATTGATCGCAAATGAATTACAAATAAAGACAACGAGACACCACAAATCTCCAAAAGAATTAAAAAACGGAAGATATTTATTTTGGACAGAACAGGTAGTGTTGCTCGGAGGAAATTATAGCAGAATGGAATTTAAAAGAAAGGAAGTTTTCGAACTAATTTTGAAGAGCGTTTCTTAACAAACGAGCGAGAAACAAAATCTTTTTCGCTTTCTTGACTTGAGAAATTTTGCTGCTATAATCAACCAAAAATAATTTAAAAATCGAGGAATGAGAAGGAAAAATTAGGAATCCATGAAAAGAACATATCAACCCTCCAAGAAAAAACGCAAACGAAAACACGGCTTTCGGCACCGCATGAAAACAGCACAAGGGCAGAATGTATTGAGGCGGCGACGAAAGAAAGGCCGAAAGCGATTAACTCCGGTATGAGCAAAAACGCTTCTTTTCCTAGAAGCGAACGGCTGGTTCACACCAAAGAATATCGACATGTTTTCAAAAAAGGGAAAAAATTTCATGATAGTGGAATTTCCCTTTATTGTTTTAAGCTGGAAAACAACGACTTAGGGAAGCTCGGAGTTATTATTAGCCGGAAGGCCGTAAGAAAGGCAACACAAAGAAATCGAATGAAAAGGGTTGTCCGAGAATTCTTTCGGAAAAGGAAAGCCAACAGGATTCAAGGGAATCAAATTATTGTTCGCGTCGAAGAAGGATGTAAGTCATTTAAAAATAAGGAATTACAACAAATTGTTGAAAAACTTTTCTTCCGTGCTGGAATTTTGGCTAAAACAAATTAGTCGGAAAACCATTGGTTTTTATAGGATCGTTATTTCTCCATGGATTGGTTGCCATTGTCGATTCTACCCGACATGCTCCCAATATGCGACGGACGCAATTGATGAATATGGATTTTTAAAAGGCATTTTCAAAACAGGAATAAGATTATTAAAATGTCAGCCGTTTCATAAAGGCGGATATGATCCGGTTGAGCAGGGCTTAGATCATAGAAAACAATAGAAAAAAGGAATAAAATGGATTCTGAGAAAAGGTTTTTTTTAGCTATATTTTTATCAATCTTGATTTTGACGGTATACCCTTATTATTTACGAAAGATAAACCCGCCAGTGCCTTCTTCGCAAACACAAACCGAATTACCACAACCACTTACAACGACAATGCCGAAAACAGATTCTATTGTCGATAAAGTGGCGCCTTCAGAATTATCGCAGCCAGCCACTCCAATTCGAAAAGAGAATAAATATAATTTTTCACACAAGTTTCTTGAGGCTGAATTTACGGATCTTGGAGGCGCAATTATAGATTTAAAGTTGAAAAACTGGGGAAAACCCGGAAGCGAGAAGATTGTATTGATTGATTCCCAAAGTGGAAACGGCGCAGCGTTTCTGACAAAAATTCCCGGGCAAGGAATTGATTTTGCGAATAAGATTTTTACGCTCGAGACGCTTAATGAAAAACAAGGCGAGGTTGTTTTTTCTGCGGAAGAGCCAAATCAATGGCTGTTAAGAAAAAAATATAAGTTTTCTGAAAATAAACCGGCATTTGATTTCCAAATTGAGTTACAAAACTTATCGGCAGAAACCAAGAATTTTGCTTTACAAGTAACCACAAAAATCTCTCTGAGTGGAGCGCATAATAACGACCTTCCTTATGCACAAGCATATATTCACACGGGAGATAAATTACAGTCTATTCAAGCCGCAAAAATTGAAAAAACGCCCAAAATTTTAGAAGGGAGAATATTATGGCAAGTAATTGCTATGAAATACTTTGCGATAATATTAAAGCCAGAAAAAATAGCGGAATTTTCAAAAGTTTGGGCCGATGGAAAACCGGTTAAAAATATGTATGGCATGGTAAAAACAGCAACAGAAAAATTAGATCCGGGAGCCATAGCAACATTCAATTTCAAAGTTTATTCCGGGCCCCAATATTACAATGCGTTGAAATCATATAAATCCGGATTTGAAGAAATATTGTCTTTGGGATTTTTCGGAATTTTCAAACTTTGGTTGTTGCTCGCTCTGCAATGGGTACACAAACTTTTTGGAAATTATGGTTGGGCGATTGTAATTGTAACGATGGCTATAAAACTTATATTTACTCCGCTGACCCATATTAGTTTTGAATCAATGAAAAAAATGCAGCAGATTCAGCCGAAAATGAAATCGATTCAGGAACGTTATAAAGACGACAAAGCAAAACAGCACAAAGAGACCATGGAGCTTTATAAAAAGTACAAAGTAAATCCAATGGCAGGCTGCCTTCCGATGCTGATTCAAATTCCGATTTTTATCGCATTTTACCAAATTCTTTCTCAAACGGTAGAGCTTAAGGGAGCGCCGTTTATTTGGTGGATTAAGGATTTGTCAGAACCCGACAAACTTTTTACGCTTTCTTTTACAATTCCATTTCTTGGAAATGGAATTAATATTCTCCCCCTCTTGATGGTTGGCTCTATGGTGTGGCAACAAGAATTAACGCCTCAAACAGCTGCACCAGAACAGCAACAAATAATGAGGATAATGCCTATTTTTATGGGATTTATATTTTATAATTTGCCGTCAGGCCTTGTTCTTTATTGGTTTTTGAATAATATGCTTTCAATCTTTCATCAGCTATTTATCAAAGGCAAAGCGCTTCCTCACCACGAAGAAGAAGCATAGTTTTCTTAATCCAAATCCGACCGCACTTCCCAAATTTGTCATTTATTTTGTTTTGATATATCATTCTCCATTTTCTAAGAAAGGTTGTTAATGGGAAACGATTCAAAATTCGATGCCATTGTCATCGGAGCCGGACATGCTGGAACAGAAGCCGCTCTTGCCATTGCTCGCTGCGGATATCAAGTTGCATTACTCACAATGGACAAAAACTCTGTTTGCCGCATGTCTTGCAATCCAGCCATAGGAGGCCTCGCCAAGGGGCACATCGTCCGGGAAATCGACGCGCTTGGCGGTGAGATGGGCCTTGCAACCGATGCAACAGGAATTCAATTTCGAATGCTCAATAAATCAAAAGGTCCAGCTGTTTGGGCCCCTAGGGCGCAAGCCGATAAAGTGCGTTATTCAGCCTACATGAAAGCCGTTGTTGAAAGCGAAAAGAATATTTTACTGGTTGAAGACGAAGCGACTGAATTATTAGTTTCTGGGGGGAAGGCGGTTGGCGTTCGAACCAAAAAAGAGAAGGAATATTTAGGCAAGATTATAATTGTTTCGACGGGGACTTTTATGCAAGGCCTGATTCATATCGGCGAAATGAACTATCCCGGCGGAAGGCGAGATGAACCACCCTCTGTTGGTCTTTCAGATTCTCTAAAAAAGCACGGTCTTGAAGTTATCCGATTTAAAACGGGAACACCTTGCCGAATTAAAAAAGGAAGTATTGATTTCACAAAATGTGAGGAGCTTTTTGGAGACCCAGATCCGGAACCGTTTTCTTACAGAACGCGCGAGTTTCATGTGAAACAGTACTCGTGCTGGCTAACATACACGAATGAAAAAACGCACGATATTATTCGAAAAAATCTCCACAGGTCGCCTTTGTATGCCGGCCGGATTATTGGAATCGGGCCTCGTTATTGCCCATCGATTGAAGACAAAGTCGTGAAGTTTGCCGACAAGAAACGCCATCAAATTTATTTAGAACCCGAAGGAATCGACACCGACGAAATATATGCCAACGGACTTCCGACAAGCTTGCCGTCGGATGTTCAGTTGGAATTTGTTCACACCATTCAAGGGCTTGAAAATGCAGAAGTCGCAAAGTTTGGATACGCTATTGAATATGATTGCATGCCGCCAACCCAACTCAAACAGACACTGGAAACAAAAACCATTGAAAATTTATTTTTAGCCGGCCAAGTTAATTGCACATCCGGATATGAGGAAGCGGCTGCGCAAGGTATTTATGCCGCATTTAATTCCATATGTAAATTTAAAGCTAAGGAACCATTTATTCTGGATCGATCCGAGGCTTATATAGCTGTCCTTATCGATGACTTAATAACGAAAGGAACAAATGAACCATATCGGATGTTTACTTCAAGGGCCGAATTCAGGTTGCTTCTTCGTCAGGATAATGCGGATGAAAGACTGATGAAGTATGGTTATGAATTCGGACTTATCAAGAAAGAGATTTACGAAAAAATGCTCGAAAATAAATCAAAGGCTGAAAAACTTATTGAAGATCTTAAATCAATCAAGTCCGAGAATATATCCTTAGACAAGTGGTTAAAGCGGCCTGAAATGACAATAGAATCGATTCCTAGTGGGAACTTGGATTTTAATGTGTACTCGAATGACATTCTCAGAAAAGTTGAATGGGACATGAAATATGAGGGCTATATCAAGAGGCAAGAAATGGAGGTTTCTAAATTCAAGAAACTCGAAAAAAGAAAACTTCCAGAGGATATAGATTATTCAAAAATAAAAGGACTTCGGCGGGAAGCAAGAGAAAAACTTACCGGAATCAGACCAGCTTCCATCGGGCATGCCGCGAGAATACCCGGGATGACAAACTGTGATATTTCCCTCATTCTCGTATACTGCAAAAAGAGCTTATAAAAATAGCAGCTGGTTTAAATTAAACCACAATCACTAAATTAATTGACTTTAAATCTAAGCTCAATATAATTATCGCATAATATACTTATCTTTGAAATTTAATATCGTTTCACGTGGAACGGCATGTCGTTAATTCAGTTAAAGCAAATTATTATCTAGCCGATAAAATAAATGAAAAAATCAAAATCTTCCTTCGAAAGGCTGATCAATCTTAGAAATAATTTAAACCCGAAAAATCACACCTATTCTTTAGTATTAAATAACAAACCAGGTATTTAATAAATAAAATGAAAATATTTTCTTTCTGTAATCAAAAAGGTGGTGTTGGAAAAACAACAACCGCTGTTAATCTTGCCGCAGCTCTTTCAGTGCAAGGCAAAAAGGTATTGCTTATTGATATGGACCCGCAAGGAAATGCAACCAGCGGAGTTGGAATAGATAAAAGATCTTTGAGAAAGACGGTTTACCACCTGTTAATTTCCGATATGGATATAACAGAAGTTGTTATAAACGATTTAGAGACAAATATTTCCGTCATTCCAGCAAACAAAGATTTGATTGGAGCATCTATAGAATTGATTCAAATAGAAAACAGAGAGTTCCTTTTAAAAAATAGAATTTCATCTATAAAAGATAAGTACGATTATATTTTAATCGATTGCCCTCCGTCCCTTGGCTTTATTACATTGAACGCTTTAGTTGCGAGTGACGCACTAATCATCCCACTTCAATGCGAGTATTATGCCTTGGAAGGACTTTCTGAATTAATTGAAACTTTTCGAATTGTTAAGAACCGGTTAAGCGAAAATCTCGAAATCGGCGGAATTGTTATGACAATGGCGGATTTCAGAACCAACTTAACGCAACAAGTGATAGAAGAAGTAAGAAAGCATTTCAAAGAAAAAGTTTTCGATACGATCATTTCGAGAAATATAAAAATTAGTGAAGCACCAAGTTTTGGGAAATCGGTTATTCAATACGATCCGAATTCGAAAGGGGCACAAAACTACACCAATTTAGCGAAAGAATTTTTAAACAGATTCTCACCAGAAAATATTTCTTCAAAAGAAAGGAATTATATCGTTTCTTCTTAACCTGTTTATCTAAATATATTTAAATTAGTTATAAAAGATTTTCTTAACAAGAAGAGGTGAAAAATGAGTTCCATATATGATCAATTAGAACCGGGAAATCAGGATAAGAATGCGGAACAAAAAATTGAACAAAATGAAAATGATTCCAAGAAAAAAGTTTTGGGAAAAGGATTGAGCGCATTAATTTCGGATCTTTACAAACGCGAAGATTCGCATATCGATGAAGCAAATAAAATAGTCCAAACTGTTGCTTATAAACCCGGAATGGTGCCTGGCGTCCAAGAAATTCCACTGTCGGAAATCGAGCCCAATAGAGATCAACCAAGAATGACTTTTGCGGACGACAAGCTCGAAGAGCTTGCAAATTCGATTCAGGAACAAGGAATTGTGCAACCTGTCATAGTTCGGAAGACAAGCACTGGCTATGAAGCGATTTGTGGTGAAAGAAGAATTAGAGCAGCAAAAAAATGTGGTCTTGAAAAAGTTCCCGCCATTGTTAAAGAACTTGCGGAAGAAAAACTTCTCGAATGGGCGCTCATAGAAAATATTCAGAGAGAAGATTTAAATCCGATTGAAGAAGCGCAGGCTTATTTGCGGTTAGCCGAAGAAAGACAATTATCTCATGAAGATATTGCCAAAAAAGTGGGCAAAGACAGAACAACGGTTGTTAATACCATCAGGCTTTTGCGTTTACCGAAGGATGTTTTGGGGTTCCTAATCGAAGGCCAAATTCAAGCGGGGCATGCAAGGGCAATATTATCTTTGCCGACACCAGAGCTCCAAATGAAATTAGCGCAAAAAATTGTTAATGAAGGACTTACGGTTAGGCAAGTTGAAGAAATCGTGTCGCATCAGATCAAGCGAAAAAAGAAGGGAAAACGCTCCAGAACTTTAACTCCTGAATTAGCTGATTTGGAATCACGCATGGAGCAACGGCTCGGTACTCAAGTCAGGATTTATCCTGGTAAAAATAACCAAGGGAAATTGGAAATCCAATACTACTCGCTGGATGATTTAGACCGTATTTTGAGTGTTATGGGAGTCCAAAAAGCGTAATATCCCATAATTTTACACAAAATTTACTTATTAATAGTACGCCGACCCATTCGATTACTATAATATATTACTATTGTGGGATATTTTTATAAACCGTAATTTTATAGGACGTATTTTTTGTTTGAATTTATAAGGAATAATTATTTTTCTTCTTGTTCTTTGTGATATATTTCTTGAGCGTGGTAAACTTAAATATCAAATGTCGAAATCCGAATGCCAAAGAGCTCTTTTGTCATTCTCCGCCACACAGTTTGGCGAACCCGCCTTTTTGTTGGGAGGAGGATTTCGTTATTTGTCATTTAGAATCTAATGGTTCCCGTCTCGCCCGATAGGCCGCGGGCTCACGGGATTAATTCGCATGGGTGACTTGATGTCACCTGCGACACCATAAGTCAGATGCTCATTAAGGAGAGGTGGCAGAGTGGTCGAATGCGGCGGTCTCGAAAACCGTTAGGCTCGTAAGGGTCTCGTAGGTTCAAATCCTACCCTCTCCGCCATGATTTTCATATTAAAGATAGCTTGGTTTTATTAATAAACCCTTTGAAGCGTTAATGATAATCAGCACCGCCATCGTTTACATTTTGTAATCAATAACGATGACAGCCCCAGGACGGCCGAAAAATTTTAAATAAAAACACTTAAACTTGTGATAATCTATCGCTTCGAGCAAAGTATAATCCCAGTTTGTTGTTATAAAAAATAAATATTTTAAAAGCACATGAGTTATCTCATTTTTGCACGGAAATTCAGGCCGCAGACATTTGATGAAATTATCGGGCAGGAGCCTGTTGCGGAAACGCTAAAAAACGCGATTTTAAAAAATCGCGTGGCGCAAAGTTTTTTGTTTACTGGTTCGCGCGGCGTCGGGAAAACTTCAACAGCGCGAATTCTCGCGAAATCGCTCAATTGTGAAAAGGGTCCGACTCCAACGCCTTGCAATCAATGCACGGCATGTACCGAAATTACGGGAGGTTCAAGTCTGGACGTGCTCGAAATTGACGGAGCATCAAACCGGGGGATTGAAGAAATCAGAAATTTACGGGAAAATGTAAAATTTAAACCCGTTACCGGTCGTTACAAGGTTTATATCATTGATGAAGTGCACATGTTGACGGGAGAAGCGTTTAATGCGCTTCTCAAAACGCTCGAAGAACCGCCGGGACATGTTAAATTTATTTTTGCGACGACTGAAATTCATAAAGTTCCGCTCACGATTCTTTCCCGCTGCCAGCGTTTCAATTTCAGGCGGATTCCGACGGTCATTATCGCCCAAAAATTGAAGGATATCGCGAAAAAAGAAAAAATCAAAGCCACTGATAAAGCGCTTTTTCTTATTGCCAAGGCGGCGGAAGGAAGTTTGCGCGACGGCGAAAGCCTGCTTGATCAAATGGCCAGTTGCGGCGCGAATGAAATCAAAGAAGAAGATGTTATTTTTTCGCTCGGTCTTACATCTGACGATATTTATTTTCCGTTGATAGAGGCTTTAAGAAACCAAAATTCAAAAGAAGCGCTTACTGCCATTAAAGTGGTACTCGATAGTGGTGGCGATTTAATTCAATTTTCAAAGGGATTGCTGGAGCTTTTCCGGGATTTGTTAATTCTCAATGTCGGCGGTAAAGCGGATGAATTAATCGAAGCAAGCGACGACCGGCTTGCCGCGCTTAACAAAACAAAAAGTTTTTTTTCGCGGGATGAGATTTTCTTTTCAATGGCGCTTCTCCAGCAATTAGTTCGAGATATCCGCGGGTCGCAAGTGCCCCGGTTTTTAGTCGAGGCCTGTTTGTTAAAAATCGCCAATCGTTCAAGCTTGCAATCTATAGAAAAAGCGTTCGAAGAACTTAAGACATTAAACGGAAAGGGCAGCGGAGTATCGCAACCTGCGTCTATCCGCCCGGCCTTTACGCCTTCTTTGCCGGAGAAAAAAAAGGTAAATTTTAGTCCGGAAAGAAATAATTTATCCGGTTCAATAAAACCTGTCAAAGCGGAATCTGCAAAAGAAAAAGTTCAAGCTATTCCAGGCGGTGATAGCATCGAAGGTGTTTTTGGAGAAGCGCCAAAAGTCCTTGAATCGTATCGGACCAGCGCGGCCGTGCAAAACGGAGCGATTGCGTCAGAAACCTTGGCGTCTTCTTTGACATTAGAAGACGTGGAGCGGGTATGGTCTGACCTACTTGAAAAAGTGAAGGCGATTAAAATGTCTTGCGGAACGTATCTTGCCGAAGCCGAACCCATCGATGTTGCCGACGGGCTTGTGGTTTTTGGGCTTCCGGTCGAATTTAAATTTCACAAAGAAGCGCTTGAAACAAAAGATCACAAGAAAATTATTCAAACTGCTTTGGAAGGATTGCTTGGGAACCCTGTGCGGATTTCGTTTGCTATTACCGAACCGGACCGGGCGAGCGGAGAATCGGAACCGGGCGAAGACAAAGCACAAACGATAGCGTTCGAAAAAGAAATTATCACAAGAGCGCTTAATGTATTTGAGGGCAGCAAAGTGATTTACCGCGAAACATAGCAGAAAGTCAGATCATGTCCAAAGGTTATTCGGAACGTCTCGCAAAGTTGATCAAACAGCTCAGTAAATTACCCGGAATCGGGCCAAAATCTGCCGAGCGGATTGTTCTACACATGATGAAGCAGGAAGCGCATGAGGTAGAAGAACTTTCAAAAGCGCTGGTCGATGCGAAAACCAACACATTTTTTTGTGAGGAATGCGGTAATTTAAGCGAAAATAAACTTTGTCACATTTGTGCCGATACCACCCGCGATCATTCGCTTATTTGTGTTGTTGAACAGCCGAAAGATGTGATTGCGATTGAAAAAACGAGCGGATTTAACGGAATTTATCACGTATTGCTTGGCGCACTTTCGCCGATTGATGGAATCGGGCCGCGGGAATTAAGAATCGAGAAACTTATCAAGCGGGTGAGTGGCGGCAAAGTTGAAGAAATTATTTTGGCAACCAATCCGAATGCGGAAGGCGAAGCAACGGCCCTTTACATTACGGAAATTTTGAAAACAAAAACCATCAAAATCACCCGGATTGCCCGCGGGGTTCCGATCGGCAGCAATATCGAATATGTTGATCAGGCAACGCTCCAACGTGCGATGGAAGCCCGGACGGCCATGTAAAGGGTTGTAGTTTTTGGTGGAAACAACGAAGACCTTTCGATATACTGTCGCCCTGCAACGCGAGAGAAATGGACCGATGTCATTCCCGCAAGCTTCCCTTGGGGAAGAAAGGGCCGGCCCCAGTTTTTCCGGGGTAAGCGGGAATCTATGGTTCTTTGAAATATTCGGCGCTAAGTTACGCAGTGCAGAATAAATTGTGAAACAATTTATTCCCCTGTAGCTTCCGCCTCGGCCAAAGGGTGCGGTCGATCCGACGCGATGTATGGCGGAAAAAGGCGCGGCGGACAGGCAGTTGGTAGTTAATACGATAAACATTTAATTTATGGTTTCATTGTTCTTTGATTGATTCGAAATTTGCGTAAAGAGGAAATTTTGACTTCTAATTTTTTCCTTTTTACTTACATTTATTCCCCTGTAGCTCAGTTGGTAGAGCAAGCGGCTGTTACATGAGCGCATAATTTACAGAATGTAACGATGTAAATTATTAACGCGAATGCAATCTCGCCACGTTTTTTGGCGGATTACATTTAGGTTAGCAGCTCTCAGCAGTAATGTTGAGATGATAAGCGGGCTAAGTCAGGGAAATCCATCATAATCAATGGTGGACAATCCTGAGCTAGCAGTTAAATTTTATGTCATTCCCGCGTCCGCCAAACATCGCGGTCGGATCCGCCGGCGCTTTAGTGGCGGAAAAGCGGGAATCCATACATTTAATGGGCAAGTGCAGAGACTTTACACCCGCCCTCCATTTCTTGCTTTTGCAAGAAAGCAGTGGAGGAAGAGAAAGTCCGACTCTCCAAGAAATTGGAGTCAGATCGTAACCGCTGGGTCGTAGGTTCGAGTCCTACCGGGGGAGCCATTCTTGACATTCAGGCGAACCATTCGCTTGAGTGGTTAACGCCTCAGCTTTGCCGCTGGGGCGTTTTTTTTGGAGTGATTCCGGCAGAGTTTCTTTGATAGAATTGCCAAGAAACATTCTCAAATCGATTTGATCGGCGTGAATAATTAGGGTCCACTGAAAAAAGATTCAAAAGCATGCAACCTCATTGAAATAAACGACATCGGATTGAAAAAACAGGTGCAGGCATGGTAAAATTG
>Ga0156235_117_pt1 | contig 27183 bp, 23 predicted proteins | sample RifCSPlowO2_12_FD_107882 | JGI IMG/M metagenome (GOLD analysis project Ga0156235, IMG submission 107882) | Omnitrophica bacterium RIFCSPLOWO2_12_FULL_44_17 | reverse complement strand
GGGGCATAAGACTCTCCTTTTAAGGTTATTGGAACTAACCCTAATGTATCGGATTTGTCTTACTGCCCCTGTTGTTGAGGTAGAGCCCATAATTATAAGAGGTATTCAATGACTCCAAATCCAAACATCTTTCGAAAATATGATATCCGCGGGATTGCTGACCGTGATCTGACAGACGAAACGGTGTACTTGATTGGCCGTGCATTTGCCAGTTTCATGATCAAACAAACTGGTGTCAAGAATCCGACCGTGGTTGTCGGCCGTGATATCCGCCCAAGTTCTCCGAGAATGAAAAATGCCATGGCGAAAGCACTGATGGATTCCGGTGTCAATGTGATTGATATTGGGATCGTCACTACGCCGGTTACCTATTTTTCAATTGTGAATTTGAATACAACGGGCGGCGTGATGATTACCGGTTCTCATAATCCTGCGGATCAGAACGGCATTAAGCCTTGCATCGGCCGGGCTTCTGTTTATGGAGATGATATCCAAAAGCTTCGTCAGATGATTGATGCCAAAGATTTTGTGGATGGAAAAGGGACCGAAACCTTGAAAGATATGATTCCGGTTTATCAGGAAGATCTCAAGAAAAAAATCCGGTTTTCCAGGAAATTGCGCGTGGTGATTGATTCGGGCAATGGAACCGCCGGTTTGGTAGCGCCGAAACTTTACCGTGATATGGGGCTCGAGGTGATAGAACTTTTTACGGAGCCGGATAGCCGGTTTCCGAACCATCATCCGGATCCGACCATTGAAAAGAATTTGATCGATTTGATTAAAACCGTGAAAGAGAAGAAAGCGGATGTCGGGCTTGCCTTTGACGGCGACGCAGACCGGATCGGCGTGATCGATAATGAAGGGAATATTATTTGGGGCGACAAACTTTTGATTTTGTATTCACGGTTTATTTTGGAACAAAAACCCGGCGCGAAATTTATTGCGGATGTTAAATGTTCAAGGTCATTTTTTGAAGATGTCGAGAAACACGGCGGAAAAGCGATTATGTGGAAAACGGGGCACGCGCTTATTAAACAAAAACTCAAAGACGAACAGGCCGATTTGGCGGGGGAGATGAGTGGGCATATGTTTTTTGTGAACCGTTATTATGGATTTGACGATGCGGTATATGCCGGACTGCGAGTGCTTGAAATTCTGGATCAGAAGAATAAAAAATTAGCAGATCTTCTGAGTGATATTCCCAAAACTTTCGCGACACCGGAAATCCGATTCCATTCAACGGACGAAAAGAAATTTGCGATCGTTGACCGTGTGGCTGAATATTTTTCGAAACTCTATCCGACATTGACGATTGACGGTGCACGAATTGATTTTGGTGATGGATGGGGGTTGATTCGTTCGTCTAATACCGAACCGGTTCTTGTGATGCGTTTCGAAGCTTCAACCGAAAAGAGGCTTCAGGAAATCAAGTCGATCGTTGAGCAAAAAGCCGAAGAATTTTCGAAATAACCAAAAGCCCGGTACCAGGTACGGCGGTGCCAGGTTCTAAATTAATGGAAACAGAACCCGGCACCGCCGTACCTGGTACCGGAAGCAGAGGGAATATGCTTTGGGCACTCATTATGGTCGGAGGCGGGGGAACGCGCCTTTGGCCGCTGTCAAGCCGGGAAGTTCCCAAACCATTTCTCAAAGTCATTCCGGGGAAAGAATCCTTTTTTAAAGAAACGGTGAAGCGGTTGTCGGCGTTTGTTGATTCCGACCGGATGATGGTTGTCGGAAACGAACTTCATCTTCCGATGCTTCGGCGGGAAGCTCCGCGTATTCCTCGAAATAATATTATCGGCGAACCTGTCGGACGGAACACCGCTCCGACTGTTGCGTTGGCTGCTTCGCTGATTCATCGGATTGATCCGAAAGCGCATCTTTTAGTCTTGCCGGCCGATGCATGGATCGAGACAAGGCAGCAATTTAAGGATACGATTCACAAGGCGTATCGGGTGGCAGCCGAGAAGAATTCATTTTGCATATTCGGAGTGAAACCGTCATTCCCGTCGACGTCCTATGGATATATCCGTTATGGTGAGAAAATTTCGGACGGGGTTTATCATTTGAAAAAATTTATTGAAAAACCGGACGAAACGAAGGCCAAACGGTTTTTAAAAGAAGGGAATTATTTATGGCATGCCGGAATTTTTCTTGCTTCCACAAAGTTGGTTCTCGATTCGCTGAAGCGATTTGCGCCGGAAGTATTAAATGGTATTAATCGCCTCAATGTTGAGAACGGGAAAATTCAAGAGAAAGAGAAATTTGCGAAACTTCCGAATATTTCGATTGATTTTGCAGTTTTAGAGAAAATAAAAAAGGCTTATTTAATTCAAGCGGCGTTCCAGTGGTGTGATGTCGGCACGTGGAATTCTTTCGAAGGTTTGTGGCCGAAAGATGGAAACAAAAATTCTGTTTTTGGGAATTGTTTATCGTTAAAGGCTTGCGGAAACGTGGTCTATTCAAAAGAAAAGCCGGTTTATCTTTTTGGCGTCGAAGACCTTGTTGTTGTTAATACGCCAGACTCGATTTTAGTGACGAAGAAAGGAAAAACAGAGGAAATGCGGGCGTTGGTGGCGGTGGTGCAAAAGTCAAATAAGCGCTCAACTTACGGAACGTAAGCTGAATGCGCGAATTTGATCCCCGCGAAGGCGGGGATCTATGGGTACAATGGATTCCCGCTAAGGGCATGCGGGAATGACAGAGGGAGTAGGAGATTATGACAATTATTCAAGCAATCATTTTAGGGATCGTTCAGGGGCTGACGGAATTCCTTCCGGTTTCGAGTTCGGCGCATCTGATCATTATTCAACGTTTCATGGAGCTCAAAGGACCGATCCTGCTTGTTTTTGATGTGGTGGTTCATTTGGGGACATTGGGTGCGATTGTCATCTTTTTTGCAAAAGCCATATTTCCGCTTTCGAAACTCGGGATACGGATGTTCCTTTTGATTGTCGTGGCTTCAATTCCGACCGCCTTGATTGGTTTTGGGCTTAAGGATTGGGTGGAATCTCTTTTCTCAACAGTCAGGCTGGTTGGGTTTGCGCTGCTGGTTAATTCTATGATTCTTTGGTCGACTCGCTGGTGTAAAGATCGATGCAGCCGAGAGTTAAAATCCTGGCTGGATGCATTGTGGATTGGCATCATTCAGGGGATTGCTGTTACGCCCGGAATTTCGCGTTCCGGTTCGACCATTTCGGCCGCGTTATGGCGAGGCATCAGAGCGGAAGATGCGTTTAAATTTTCATTCTTAATTGCGATTCCTGCTATTTTAGGGGCCACTGTGGTTGTGATTCCGGAAAGCATTGAGTTGATGCCGCAAGGGGTGTTGCCGGTGATGGTGACCGGTTTTGTTTCCGCTTTTATTTCAGGTTTTATTGCGCTTCGGTGTCTGTCCCGAATTGTTATCAAGGGTCAATTTCATCACTTTGCTTGGTATACCCTTGTGATTGGAATCATCGCTATTATTTTTTCATAAAGCACATGAAAATTTCCCGTGTCATATTAAAACCAGAAAAAGAAAAGCCGCTTAAAGCCTTTCACCCCTGGGTTTTTTCGGGCGCGATCGATGAAGTGGATGACGATTTCAAATCCGCCGATCTGGTGAGGGTGTATTCATCTTCTCAGGAATTTCTCGGAATCGGATATTTAAATCCCAATTCTCAGATTGCCGTTCGTATTCTTTCTTTTCGCGATCAAGAGATCGATACTGATTTTTTCATCGATCGCATGACGCAAGCGAAAAAACTTCGTGAAGCGTTTATTTCCGCTGACACGAATGCGTATCGTCTCGTTCATGCCGAAGGCGATTTTCTTCCGGGCCTTGTTTTAGATCGTTACGCCGATTTTGTTGTCGCACAATTTACAACTGCCGGAATGGAGAAACTGAAGCCTGCCGTATTGGACGCCATCAATCAGGTGTTCCCGTCGAAAGGAATTTATGAACATGATGACGAATCCATGCGTAAAAAAGAAGGCCTGGAAACCGGATTGACTGTATTGCGTGGTGAAGAGCCGCCGGATTATGTTGAAATTCTGGAATATGGGCACAAATTTATTGTGGATATTAAAAAAGGGCAGAAAACCGGTTTCTTTTTAGATCAGCGGGAAAATCGCAAACTGGTTGCTGGGCACGTGCGCGGGAAGCGTGTTTTAAATTGTTTTGCCTATACCGGCGGATTTTCTGTCTATGCGGCAAAGGCGGGTGCGGCGTCCGTCACGTCTGTTGAAATTCAGGACCGCGCGATAAACACAATGAAAACAAATTTTGAATTGAATGATTTGCCCATTATTCACAGAAAAGGGGACAGGCATATGTCTCAGGATGACCAATTGCCTGTCCCCTTTTCTATTGGGACAAATGGGACGGGTGAGGGGATATACCGATTTATTAAAGAAGACGTATTTGACTTTTTACGGACAGATATGAATGTTTATGATTTTATTATTCTCGACCCGCCGGCATTTTGTAAGAATCAAAATCAAGTTCAGCAGGCGGCCCGCGGATATAAAGATATTAATTTGCAGGCAATGAAACGCCTCGCGCCGGATGGCCTCTTATTTACATTTTCATGTTCTTCTTATATTGATCCTGACCTTTTTCAGAAAATCATCTTTGGTGCGGCAAAGGATGTCCAACGAAACGTCCAGATCATTCAAAAGATATCTCATGCCTTCGACCATCCGATCAATATTTATCATCCGGAAGGGGAGTATTTGAAAGGTTTGCTGTTGAGAGTGATGTAGGCGTTCTGTCTATCGCTTTGCAGTAGCCGCACGTCGAGCCTATGTCATGCCCGCATGTTTTCCCTCGGTAAGGCGAGGGCCGGCCCTGTATTTCCAGGGAAGCGGGCATCCATGGTTTTTGCTGGAGCGGGAATGACAGGAAGAACAAAGTTGTTATGGATCATGACTTCAACAAAAAGCGCAACTTCTTTCGAAGTTGCGCTTTTTTGTTGACTCAGTTGCGTCTTATAATATTTTTTGAACAGTCGTTGAAGTATTTGTTGTGATGACCGGAGTTGGAACCGGATATTTCCTAACGACTGCGTTGTATATTTCATATACGAGCTTATAAGTGGAGTTAAGGAGGCTACTCAATTTTATATAGATCGAGTTAACCAAATTGCTAACTCCCGTAATTGATGTTGTGAGCCGGCTGACCGCATCGTTAATAATGTAGCTCAGCTTGCTGTAGATTGTGAGAACAATATCCTTCACCTCAGCAATGGATGCGGATAAACTGCTGTGACTTTTTTCGACTACCGTTGTGATTCTCTTTTCAAGAGCCTGGTGGTCAAGCAAGTCGAGCGGTTCTGCCACAGCTGTTGAAGCATATAGAGTAGAACCATAGCACAAAGAGCTATCCTTATTGTCGATCATTCCGTCGCCGTTGACATCTGCTTGACAATATGCCATGTCGTCTGCATTGATGACTCCATCTTTATTCCAATCTATCCACTCCGGTGCGGCCATCATTTTTACTTCGAACCGCCGGCCGACCAGATTTTGTGCGTAGTAACTTGTGGGCATGTTTACTTTTGCCATGGCAACGGCTGTTGTCGAGTGAGCTGGCACATGTCCTTGAATTAAAGTTACGGGGGTAGGTGGAAAAACGATTGTATCCATCACTGGGCAGATTTTGTTCCCCTTCTCATCGATGACACACTGTATTTCAGGTAGAGGTGAATAAACAAAATTCTGATAAACGGCAATGCTATCTTTGAAGATACTGACATTTGTTGAACTTCCATTTACAACACTGACAAGCAAATTAAATTCAACTGTGGGGCTGCCTTCCGGGCAATACATCGTGCACATTTTATCCGGCGGGCAAGGAGGACAACCTTGTACGAAAACCTCCTTGGCAGACAGGACTTCTAATTGGGCATATACGCCTGCGTCAACTGGTGCCGCCATCGTAGGCTGCAAGGGAAACGCAAAGGCGAGCGCCACAATTAATGCGATTAATTTCATGGTTAAATTTTTCATATCTGTGATCTCCCTTTTTAAAAGTGCGTTCTTGGATTCGAAGAATTATCCGAGTAACGCGTTGTTAAAGATACTTTGCCCGGCTTTTGGCGATTCGTCTAAAGAAATCGGCTGAACGGTTAAATTAAGGGTATAAGCGGTCAAAAAACGCCTACAAGAGGTAGGCTTTTAAAGATATCTTATGGCGCGATTGTTGATCATCCGGAAAGGGAGTATCTGAAGGGATTACTGTTCAGGGTTTGTTGAAGAGATGATAACCTCTCCAAAGTGGACGCTGTCCGGTAAACGCGACAAACCAAACTTAAGATAAAAGAAAATGATGAACTTTTTTCCTTCGAATTGACAGGTCATTATTTCTCATATAATATACAACCTCTTCCCTAACAAAAGGATACGAAAAATGACAAAACGGATTTTAAGCGGAATGCGGCCGACGGGTAAATTACATGTCGGACATCTGCTCGGCGCGCTTGAAAATTGGAAAAAGTTTGAAGGTCCGGATTCCTATTTTATGATTGCGGACTGGCACGCTTTGACGACGGAATATGCTTCCGGCATGTCATTTAAAGATACCGTTCTTGAGATTATGATGGATTACCTGGCCGCCGGCCTCGATCCGAATAAGTGCACTATTTTTCTCCAAAGTTTAGTGCCCGAGCACACGGAGCTAACGCTTATTTTATCAATGATTACTCCTTTATCGTGGCTTGAACGCAATCCGACGTATAAGGATCAAATTAAGGAGCAGCCGGATAAAGATTTGCATACATACGGGTTTCTTGGATATCCGGTTTTGCAGGCGGCGGATATTCTTTTATATCAGGCAGAGGCGGTGCCGGTTGGGGAAGACCAGCTTCCGCATCTGGAGTTGACCCGGGAAATCGCGCGCCGTTTTAACCATTTGTATAAACCCGTATTTACAGAGCCGGAAGCGATTTTAACCCAAACGCCGAAGGTTCCGGGGCTTGACGGGCGCAAGATGAGCAAGAGTTACGGCAATGCGATCTACCTTTCAGATTCTCCGGAAATTGTCGATAAAAAAGTTATGCAGATGGTCACCGATCCGGCCCGGAAGCGCCGCGAAGATAAGGGACATCCGGAAGTGTGCCCAGTATATTATTTTCACACAGTAGTGAACCGGGAAAATGCGGACATCGTTGCAAAAGAATGCCGGAATGCCGAGCGCGGTTGCGTTGAATGTAAACGTGAAATGTTGAAGCATCTGGCGGAGTTCATCAAGCCTATATACGAACGCCGGAAGCAATTGGAATCGCAGCGGGAAAGAGTGCGCGAAATTTTGATTGAAGGTTCAAAGCGAGCGCATGTGATTGCCCAAAAAACTTTTGAGACGGCTAAAGATGCCGTCGGAATTGGAATTTAAGTTCAACATGGAAAATAACGAACAGATTCCTGAATCACCCGAAAAACCGGAAATTCTTTCCGGTGAAGTTGAACCGGCTGCTTCGATTTCACAATCCGACGAAAAAATCGTACCCGAAGCAATTCCGAGTGACCTTAATATTCAGGAGATCGAAATTCCGGTCCCTCACCCTAACCCTCTCCCCCGCCAAATCGAAGGCGGGCAGGCTGAGGGAGAGGGGTTGCCTGCCGAAGAAAAATATGATCCGCTCAAGGTGAAGATCGAGGCGTTTGACGGGCCGTTTGATTTGCTCTTGGAGCTGATCAAGAAAAACGAGATGAATATTTGCGATATTCAGATTTCTGAGATTACGAAACAGTATCTGGATTATCTCCATCAATTGCAGGAATTGAATCTCGATATTGCGGGCGAGTATTTAGTGATGGCGGCGACGCTTGTTTATATTAAATCAAAAATGCTGCTTCCTCTTGAAACGATGGAAGAGAATTCCGAGACCGGAGAAGATCCACGGACGGAGCTTGTCCGGAAATTGCTCGAATATCAGGCCTTTAAGGAAGCGGCAAAGGAACTTGGATTTTTGGAACACGAACGCGGCAAAATTTTTACGCGGCAAATTGCGGATTATTATCTCAGCAATATTTCGAGCGAAGATGTCGAAATTGATACGTTTAGCGCAGATCTCTATGATTTGATGCAGGCGTTTCACACGGTTCTTCAAACGGCTTCGAAGGACAAATTCCACGAAGTGTTTGATGAAGTGATTACGATCGAACAAAAATTCGAAGAACTGAAGGGTCGCTTGACCGAAAAAGGATTTTTATGGTTTTTTGAATTGTTTGAAAGCCAAGTGACAAAGAATGAAATCATTGTCACGTTTCTGGCGCTTTTAGAGTTGGTTCGTTCTAAGTATGTCAGCATTTTTCAAGATAAACAATTTGGCGATATTAAGCTCATTAAAATTGCTCAAATCGAAAATCCGGTAAAAACAATGATTGAAAGCAGAGGGAATGATGTCGGATAAAGAAATTCAAGGAATGAAGGAAAAAGAAAGGGAAGCCGCACTGAAGGCTTTACGCGAAGAAATCAGCCGGGAAATCGAAGATATGCTTCCGGATGAATTGCGCGATTCTGTGCGCAAGCCCACGCAGACAGAATCATTTACGTCCCTGATGGATGGGTCGATTATGCCGAAACGGATTATTGAGGCCATTCTTTTTACGGCATCACGGCCGGTCACGATTTCCGATTTTAAACGTGTGCTTCCTGAGTTGCGTGCGACCGAAATCGAAAGTTTGGTTCGTGAGCTTCAAACCGAATATGAAGCGCAGGGAAGCAGTTTCCGGATTCAGGAAATTGCCGGGGGTTTTGAATGTGCCACGGAACCTAAATATGCTCCGTGGATCATGAAACTTGAACTCCAGCGCAGATCAAAACATGCGACACAATCAGCGCTTGAAACCCTATCCATTCTTGCTTATAAACAGCCGGTCACCCGCGCTGAAATCGAGGAACTGCGCGGCGTTGATGTTTCGGGCGTGATGTCGACATTGATGGAACGTGACCTGATTAAAATCGTCGGGCGAAAGGAAGTTCCCGGCCGGCCATTTTTATACGGGACGACACAGAAATTTCTGGAGCACTTTGGCCTGAAATCGCTTAAAGATCTTCCCGATATTTCCGAGATCCGGACGCTGGTGGAGAATTCTATTAAACGCGATGAGCTATTAAAAAAGGAGCAAATCATTCAGGTTGAAAATGCTGCGTCTGAAACGAGTGACGTGAAACCGGAAGATACTACGCCGGGAGGCGGTGCCGTACAACCGGAGGAACAGACACCGGCTCCGGAGAGTGAGATGGTCACGGACGAGGCGAAAAACGTTGGTGTTTCCGTGGAATCCATTCACGAGAAAGTGGAACAACTGATTTCAGAGGAAGAAGCTTTGGGCGAAGAGTTACCATCGAAGATTTCAGACGCAGATTTTGGAAATTGTCAGTAAGTGTCATTCCCGCATGTTTTCCCTCGGTAAAGCGAGGGCCGGCCCTGTATTTCCAGGGTAGCGGGAATCCACAGATAATGGATCCCCGCTTTTCCGCCCAACAGAATAGCGGATCCGCCAGTTCTCGCCAAACAGCGCGGCGAGTCCGACGCGTATTTTGGTGGATGTTAGGTGGACGCGGGGATGGCAGACCTTATGAAACCGTTTCGAAAACAAATGGTTCGTAAGATGCTCTGATATCCTTCGCTTCGTTCAGGATGACAAAGTAAAAGAAATCAAAGGATTGTTTTATGACATTAGAAGCCATTCGGAAAAAAATTGACAAATTAGATTCAAAAATTATTGAATTTTTGAACGATCGAACCAAATTGGTCCTTGAGATCGGGCAGCTTAAAGAACGCCAAGGTGCGCAGCCTTACGCGCCGGATCGCGAAAGTGCGGTGTACCGGAAAATCGAAGCGTTGTCTAAGGGGCCGCTTCCGAAAGACGCGGTGAAAGCGATTTATCGGGAAATTATGTCGGCCTCGATCTCGCTTGAGAAACCCATTTCCGTGGCTTATTTGGGGCCGGAGGCGACGTTCTCACATTTAGCGTCCATTTCGAAATTCGGATCAAGTGTTAATTATGTTCCGTGTATGAGTATTGCGGAAGTCTTTCAGGAAGTGGACCGGAACCATGTCGATTATGGTGTGATTCCGGTAGAGAACTCAATTGAAGGAGCTGTCAGCTATTCACTTGATATGTTTATCGATTCGGAATTGACGATTTGTTCTGAGATTATGTTCGAGATTTCCCACAATTTAATGGCGAAATGCAAAATGAATGAAATTAAAAGAATTTATTCGGTTCCGCAGGTTTTTGGGCAATGCCGTTATTGGCTTGAGCGGAATCTTCCTCATGCAGAGCTGATCGAAACGGCCAGTACCACACAAGCCGCCCAACGTGCGGAACAAGAGGATCATGCCGCGGCGATTGCGTCAAAGTTGGCAGCTACACTTTACAATTTAGATATTCTGGACGAAGGAATCGAGGATCTTTCCCATAATGTAACGCGTTTCTTGGTGGTCGGCCGAAATTTCCCGTCGCCGACGAAACATGATAAAACCTCGATTGTCGTTTCGATTAAAGATAAGGTCGGAGCGCTTTACGATATGCTCAAGCCGATTCGAGTGAACCGGATTAATATGACGAAAATCGAGTCCCGGCCGTCTAAGAAGAAAGCATGGGATTATTATTTCTTTATTGATATTGAAGGGCATATTCAGGAACCGCGAATCAAAAAAACAATTAAGCAAATTGAAAAGCAGGTTCGCTATCTGAAGGTTCTTGGTTCTTATCCTTTCGGTCAACACACCTGCCGCTGAGGTTTGTTTTTTATGAAAGAATTATTCAAATCCAATATTGATAGCATTGTCCCTTATGAGCCCGGCCGTCCGATTGAGGAAATTCAACGGGAGCTTGGGCTCAATCGGGTGATTAAGCTTGCGTCCAATGAAAATCCGCTTGGCCCGTCTCCCAAGGCGGTCCGTGCCATGCGCCAGGCGATTCGTGAAATGCATTTATATCCGGACGGCGCGGCTTATTATTTGAAAGAGCGGCTTACGAAAGAGTTTTCGCTTACGCCCAAGCAGCTTGTTATCGGAAACGGTTCGAATGAAATCATAGAGCTTCTTGCCCGGGGATTTTTGGTTGACGGGGACCAAGTGATTTCTTCGGAAAAAACGTTTCTTGTTTATCCGTTGATTTCTCAAGTTTGCGGGGCGACGTTTGTGACGGTTCCGATGAAAGGATATTCATACGATTTGGCAGGGATTGCGGCGAAAATCAATGGCCGCACGAAACTCATATTTATTGCGAATCCGAACAATCCGACGGGAACTTACGTTTCGTTCCGTGAAGTGGAAAATTTCTTGGCGAAAGTTCCGGAGCGGGTTCTTATTTGTTTTGACGAGGCCTATATTGATTTTGCTGATGCGAAGGATTTTCCGAATGCACTCAACTATATCAAAGCCGGTATGAAAAATGTGATTTCACTGCGGACATTTTCAAAGGCGCAAGGACTTGCGGGTTTAAGAATCGGATATGGCATTGTATCCGAAGAAATAAGCGCGTACCTTGATAAGGTTCGTCAACCGTTTAATGTGAACCGGATGGCGCAAATAGCGGCCTGTGCGGCATTGGATGACAAAACATTCCGGTTGAAAACGAAACGATTAGTCAGCCGCGGGAAAAAATATTTATATGAACAGCTTGACAAACTGGGGCTTGAATATGTTCCGAGTCAGGCGAATTTTGTTTTAATTGACGTAAAACTTGACGCCAAAAAAGTATTCCAGGAAATGCTGAAGGAAGGCGTGATTGTCCGCGCGATGACTGCTTATGATTTGGCTTCGCATATTCGCGTGACGATCGGAATGCGCGAAGAGTTGGAGGAGTTTTTGCGCGTGTTGGAGTTGGTGCTCAAGCGACTTGGGAAGAGATAAGAGACTCTTACTATAGATAAATTTTGCAAGTTTTATAGCGCAATAATCATAACTCTTTGATAATGAATGGGTGTCATCCCCGAATGCTTCCCTCGGAAAAATGAGGGTCGGCCCTGTATTTCCAGGGTAATCGGGGATCCATGTTTTTTCTGGATTCCCGCCTAAAGCTTGCGGGAATGACGGAAAAGTGCAGAACTCAAGTTACTATCTAATAAGTGCAAGTAGTGTAAGCAGGTCAGTCCAACAAGGAGAAATCGGATGATTATCGTTTTAAAGCAAAATGCAACACCCGAACAAATCAATCATATATGTAACAAGGTAAAAGAACTCGGATTGACACCGCAGGTTTCCCGGGGGATTGAGAAAACCATTATTGGGGTGATCGGACAGGAAGACAAACTCCGAGTGCAGCCGCTCGAAGCATTTCCGGGCGTTGAGCGTGTGATGTCGGTGATGAAGCCGTATAAGCTTGCAAGCCGCGATTTTAAGTCAGAAGACACGATATTTGTCATGGATAATGGGGTTAAAGTCGGAGGGAAACAAGTGGTGATTATGGGCGGGCCTTGCACGGTTGAAAATAAGGAAAGTTTGCTTAGGATTGCGAAGGAAGTCAAGAAATCCGGGGCGACATTTTTGCGCGGGGGCGCGTTTAAACCGCGCTCGTCACCGTATAGTTTTCAGGGGTTAGGGGAAGAAGGTCTCAAATATTTGCGCGAAGTTGCTGATGAAGTTGGTCTTTTAGTTGTGACGGAAGTGATGGATACTCGAGCCGTTGAATTGGTTTCAAAGTATGCGGATATGCTTCAGATCGGTGCGCGGAATATGCAAAATTTTGATTTGTTGAAAGAAATCGGCCGGACCAAAAAACCGACGCTTTTAAAGCGCGGTTTGAGCGCGACCATCAAGGAACTTCTTCTTTCGGCGGAATATCTTTTATCAAACGGGAATTTCAAAGTGATGCTTTGCGAACGCGGGATTCGCACGTTTGAAACCGCAACCCGGAATACATTGGATATCAACGCTATTCCGGTTTTAAAAGAAGAAACGCATCTTCCGGTTTTAGTGGATCCGTCGCACGGAACGGGAAATTATAATTATGTGACAGCTGTTGCTCGAGCGGCAGTCGCGGCCGGTGCGGACGGAATCATGGTTGAAGTCCATGACAATCCCGAAGAAGCGGCCAGTGACGGCGAACAATCGCTCGTCCCGAAGCGGTTTGATGCGATGGTGAAAGAACTTCGTGCCATTGCGCATGTTCTTGGCAGAGAAGTTTAAAAATTAACTATTTTACTCAACATGACCGTGTTTAGTGTCATTCTCGCATGTTTCCCTTGGGGAAGAAAGGGCCGGCCCCAGCTTTTCCGGGATAGGCGGGAATCTCTGAATCGTAGATGCCCGACTAAAGCATTCGGGCATGACACAGAATAAGATGCAGAAGGCTATCCTATAATAAAAATCGGTCAACTTAACTATTTTATTTATTAGCGATTCTTTATGGAAAAATCTATGAAACAACAGACTTTTGTGATTGTTGGGCTTGGATTAATGGGTGGGTCTCTTGCCGTTGATCTGCGAAAGAATTTTCCATCCGCAAATATTGTCGGCATTAGCCGGCATGAAAAAAAAATCCTTTACGCTAAAAAGAAGAAAATCATTAACGAAGGATTTGTCCGGATAGAAACAGCCTTAAAAAAGGCGCATGTCATTTTTTTGTGTTCGCCTGTCGGTACGCTTGAGGATTATATTTCCAAGATCGACTGTTTTGCCGAGCCGGGGACTGTGGTGACAGATGTCGGGAGCACCAAATTTAAACTCGTTAATTGGACAGATCATCAGCGTTTTAAGAATATTAAATTTGTCGGTTCGCATCCTCTTGCCGGATCTCACCTTAGGGGCGTCGAACATGCGATTCCCTCTTTGTATAAAAATGCCCTTGTTTTTGTGACGCCAACTCATCAGACAAATCAAAAAGCACTTCAAGTTGTTGTGTCGATTTGGGAAAAACTAAAGGCCCAAGTGAAAATTATTTCTCCGGCTGATCATGACAAAATTGTCTCGGAAATCAGCCATCTTCCTCACGCATTAGCGGCTGTTCTTGTGAATTTGGTTTCGTCCCGGTCAATTGATTGTGCAGCCAGCGGATTTCTTGATACCACCCGGATTGCGCAGGGATATCCGAAACTTTGGGTTCCGATTTTTGAATCAAACCGGAAAAATCTGATAAAAGATCTAAAACGGTATCAGAATCTATTAAAAAAGTTGATTTGTTTGCTTGAAAAACGCTCAAAAAATGGGCTTGAGAAATTTCTATTTTACGCGTCAGAACGGCGTTCACAGCTCAAAAAAAGGGCCTGTCTGTAAAGCGAAAACGGCTGAACTACTTGCTGTTTCGTGGGTTACGTTGAAAAAAGCCTAAATTTTTTGAAAAATTTGCTTTTGTTTTTTTAGTTCTATGTTATACTACGCCAATTCTAACCTGCTGAGTACCAGCCGGGTAAATCTACTTGTAGGAGGATCAATATAAACGTATGAGTATAAATAACGAAAACGCCAAGGCTATGTCTTTCTCGGATCTTTATGAAAATTCCATAAAGGACTTTAAAGAAGGCCAAATCGTAAAGGGAAAGATTGTCGCTATCCGCGAAAATGAAGCCATTATAGATATTGGATATAAGTCGGAAGGCGTTTTACAGGTATCCGAATTTATGGATCCTGCCAGTCTAAAAGTGGGTGATGAAGTGGAAGTGCTTTTTGAAGCGGTTGAAGATGAAGATGGAATGTTGGTGTTATCCAAACGAAAAGCCGATCGCCAGAAATGTTGGGACCAACTGATTTCTGGTTCTGCGGAAGGCAGCGTGGTTGAAGGCCGGATTTTCAGGAAAGTCCGCGGCGGTTTTATGGTCGATATCGGGATGGAAGCGTTTTTGCCTGCCTCACTTGTCGAATTAAAGCCGGTTAAAAACTTAGATCAGTATCTAGGGAAAGATTCGAAATTTCTCATTGTAAAGGTTAACCATAAACGCAAAAATATCGTTGTATCCCGGAAAGATTTGCTTGAGCGCGAAAAAGAAGAAACGAAACACAAGATGGTAAAGAATATGGAAGTCGGCCAAATTGTGAAAGGGCGAGTGAAAAACATTACCGACTTCGGTGCGTTTATCGAATTGGGTGGCGTTGATGGTCTGTTGCATATTACCGATTTAAGCTGGGGACGTGTTTCTCATCCGTCCGAAATTCTCAGCATCGGCGATGAGATTGATGTGAAGATTATCGCGATTGACCGCGAAAGCGAAAAAGTTTCTTTGGGCCTCAAACAAATTACGCAGAGTCCATGGGAACATGCGGATGAAAAATATTCAATCGGGACAAAAATCACGGGTCGCGTGACCAATATTTTACCGTATGGTGCCTTTGTGGAACTTGAGCCTGGGATCGAAGGGCTAATTCATATCAGCGAGCTTTCATGGACGAAGCGCGTCACACATCCATCCGAAGTTTTGAAAGTCGGTGATCAGGTGGAGGCCGTGATTTTAAGCGTTGATAAAGACGCCAAGAAAATTTCAATGGGTTTAAAACAGATGAGTGAAAATCCATGGGACCGTGTAGGCGATCGTTATCATGGTGATGATGAAATTGAAGGAACGGTTCGGAATATTACGGATTATGGGATTTTTGTGGAATTAGAGCCTGGAATCGACGGGTTGATTCACGTGTCCGATATTTCGTGGCTTAAAAAATTAACACATCCCAGCGAAGTCGCAAAAAAGGGTGACAAGATTAAAGCGAAAATATTATCGCTTGATCCTGACAACCGGAAAGTTTCCTTGGGTGTTAAGCAGCTCACGGAAGATCCGTGGACCCGGTTGTGTGAAGAGTTGCGGAATAGAGGAACCGAGATAAAAGGGAAAATTACCAAGATTGTAAACTTCGGCGTATTTGTCGAGTTGGAAAATGGTTTGGAGGGGTTGGTCCATATTTCGGAAATTCCGAGTGAAATGGCAACAACGATGGAGACCTCATTTCATATTGGGGATGAAATTAAAGTTCAAGTGATTAATATTGATGACGAGCAAAGAAAAATTGCACTTTCGGTTAAAAATGTTCGTCGCAGTGCGTAATCGGAAGTTTTTAATTCGTAAGGAATAAGGATATCGAATAGCCCACATCATTGATTGTCATGAGGTGGGCTATTTTTTTAATGAATAATAACGGTTCATTATTTTAAGGGATAGGCAGTGGCGAACGAAAAACGACGAGTTGTGGTAACCGGGGTTGGAGTGATCGCTTGTAACGGGATCGGGAAAGAAGCCTTTTGGGAAGCGATCCAGTCCGGGAAAACCGGGATCGATAGCATTACATCATTTGATGCTTCAAAATTTACAACACGGTTTGCCGGAGAGGTGAAAGATTTTAAGCCGGAATTATATGTTGACCGGAAAAATCTGAGGCGGATGGATCGGACAAGTCAAATGTCCGTAGCAACCGCGAAGATGGCTGTCGAGGATGCGAAAATTGATTTGCATTCTAATGGGGCAAGCGAGCGTACTGGTGTGGTGATCGGAACTGCGATGGCAGGGCATCATCATATTATGAAAAATTATCATCAATATCTCCAGACGGGTCCCGATCGGGTCAGTCCGTTTGTCGCATTAGCGTCTTTCCCCGATGCGTGCGCTAGCCAAGTTTCCATTGAACTGGGCGTCAAGGGCCCGAGTTTTTCGATTGCGACTGCTTGTTCATCGGCGTCGGATGCGATTGGATATGCGTGGGATGCGATCCGGAGCAACGTGGTCGATTTCATTATTATGGGCGGCGCAGAAGCCGGAATTTGCGAAGGGGTTCTGGCTGCGTTTTGTGCCGCGCGTGCGTTATCAACCCGGAATCATGAACCCAAGAAAGCCTGCCGGCCGTTCAATAAAGACCGTGATGGTTTTGTCCTTGGCGAAGGTGCGGGGATGCTGGTGCTTGAAGAATATGAACATGCGAAGCGTCGTGGTGCGCATATCTATGCTGAAATTCTCGGACACGGAATGACCTGTGACGCTTATCACATGACATCGCCCGATCCGGAGGGAACGCAGGCGATTCGCGCAATGCAAATTGCAATGAAAAATGCCGGTGTCACGCCGGATGAAATCGATTATATCAATGCGCATGGGACTTCCACGCCGCTCAATGATAAAATTGAGACGATGATAATTAAAAAAGTATTTGGTGCGCGCGCTTATAAAATTCCTATCAGTGCAACCAAATCCATGATTGGCCATTTGATCGGCGCCGCTGGAAGTGTTGAATTGATCGCGACGCTTTTGGCGATGGAAGAAAATATGATCCCTCCGACGATTAATTATGAAATTCCGGATCCGGAATGTGATTTGGATTATGTCCCCAATAAGGCAAGGTCTGTAAAAATCCGGACGGCAATGAAAAATTCATTTGGTTTCGGCGGCAAGAATTCTATCCTGGTTATCCGCAAAGTCGAAGAGTAGAAGTCTCATTCTTTTCGCAAAAAATAGATAGACAAAGTTTAACAAGTGATCTCGGCGCTCAGACAACGTCCGCCTTTGGCGGCCGAACTCGCGGCGAGATCACTTGTTAAACTTTTTTATGCGAAAAGAACATCGGAAAAGTGGCAAGGCTATTGTGGCTCAACAATTTCTTTTGAAAGTTCACAGAAGGAAAAGAAATTATTGAGCTTCTTATTTTCAGCCTTTTTAGCGATGGTTTTTATGGTGTCTATCTGTTGGCTAACATTTATTCGGAAGAATCCTCTTCGAAGCGAGTTTCGCAGCACCACTTTCCCAAGATATAAACTATGAATCAAGAAGTGGGGCGAGGACTGTTTGAGCGGCGAAGAGGATTCTTCCGAATAAATGCTGTTTTATGATGGGTGGTGTTAAAACCGGAGCGACTCTTCTTCTTCCTCTATTTCACTTCCGCTGGTGATGCCTCGCTTTGAATTTTTAACAAATTCAATAAGGCATTTGATTTCAGGCGATGTAAATTTCCGTTCAATTTCGGTAAGGGCATTCGCGAAGTTCATCCCGGAACGGTAGAGGATTTTATAAGCTTGTTTGATTTCTTCGCGTGCGGCAGCTGAAATTCCGGCGCGCCTCATTCCGACCGTATTCACTCCGTAGACGGTGGCTGGGCGGCCGCCGCACAACATGTAAGGCGGAATATCTTTATTGATGCCGGAAAGGGCACTTACCATAGCGAGGCTTCCGATCGAAGTGAATTGATGAAAGACCGTCATTCCCGAAAGGAATGCGCCGTCGTCTACCTTGCAATATCCCGCGAGTCCGGCACCGTTAACAATGATCACGCGATTTCCGATTTGACAATTGTGCGCGATATGGACATTGGCCATGAGATAATTATGGTTGCCGATGACCGTTTCGGTTCCTTCTTTCGTTCCGCGGTGGATCGTGACATATTCGCGGATAACGTTATGGTTTCCAATCCGGGTTCCTGTGGGAGCTCCTTGATAGGCTAAATCTTGCGGGGCGTGTCCGACCACAGCGCCCATGTGGATTTGGTTGTTATTTCCGATTTTCGCACCCGTTGCAATATAAGCGTGTGAAAGGATTTTATTTCCTGTCCCCAATTGAACGCCGTCTTCGATAATCACATAGGGCCCGATGTCATTATCCGCCGGTATGATCGAATTTTTTCCTATGATTGCCGTTGTATGGATTCCCATAAGTTCGCAATATTACCATAATCAATTCAGTTTGGCAATTTGCGTTCATTTATATGTTTATCTGTTCATTTGACTGGGGTGGTTTGAATTGCTAAAATGAAGCCGTCCTAATGGGTTTTAAGTAAACAGGGAGTGCTTTCGGGCATTTATGGGTATTCTGACTTCTTCCTGAACGAAAACTTCAAGGGGGGTGCATGGATCAGTTTAAAATTTTTTCAGAAGGGGTTATTGATCTTATCACTTCAGAAGATCTTCAAAGGAAATTAAAGGAAAACCGGCCGCTCCGAATTAAATACGGGGCGGATCCTTCGGCGCCGGATCTTCACCTCGGGCATACTGTACCTTTGCGGAAGCTTAGGCAGCTCCAGGAATTAGGACATAAGATCGTTTTCCTTATCGGGGATTTCACGGCCCGCATCGGAGATCCAAGTTTCAAATCAGCTACCCGGATGCCGCTTAGCCCTGAACAAGTGAAGCAAAACGCCAAAACGTATGAGGAACAGGTGTTTCGGATTCTCGATCGCAGTCAAACGGAAGTCCGTTACAATTCGGAGTGGCTTGATCAATTGAAACCGGATGATTTTTTAAAGCTTGCGTCCAAATATACCGTAGCGCGAATTCTCGAACGGGATGATTTTTCAAAACGCTATAAATCCGGTCAGCCGATCACGATCCTCGAATTTTTATACCCGCTTCTTCAAGGGTATGATTCGGTGGTGTTGAAAGCCGATTTGGAACTTGGCGGGACCGATCAAAAATTCAACCTCCTTGTCGGCCGAGAACTTCAGCGCGACTGGGGACAAGAGGCGCAGGTTGTCATGACGCTTCCTCTGATTGAAGGATTGGACGGAAAAGATAAAATGTCAAAATCGTTGGGGAATCACATTGCGATTCAGGATTCTCCCGATGAAATGTTCGGGAAGCTGATGTCGATTCCGGATGAATTGATGCCCAAATATTATCGATATACGACCGGTGGTACAGTGGAGGCAGTGGAAAAGTTTGAAAAGGATTTAAAATCCGGTTCCCTTCATCCAAGGGACGCGAAAGTGAAGCTCGCCAAAGCAGTAACCGGATTTTTTCATTGTGATAAAGAGGCGGATCAGGCAGAAGAAAATTTTAGCCGACTCTTCCGGGACAAAGAACTTCCGGAGGGAATTGAAGAAGTTTCTATTTCTACCGAGGCGGCTCCCCATGGCGAGATCGATCTTGTAATGCTTCTCAATGATCTCAAATTAACATCGAGTAAAGGCGAAGCGCGCCGTTTGATACAACAAGGTGGCGTGAAGATTGATCAGAAAAAGGTTTCTGATGTTAACGCCAAAATCAGTCTGAAATCGCCTGTTGTCATTCAGTGCGGCAAACGGAAGTTTGTTCGTGTAAAAATCAAGTGAATAGAAACGGTTTCTTAAGGTCTGCTAATTGTCATTCCCTTAAGTTGTTTTCCCGCGGGACAGAGCGGACCGGCCCAGTTTTTCTCTGGGAAGCGGGAATCCATAGATAATGGATCCCCGCTTTTCCGCCCAACAGGACGGCGGATCCGCCAGTTCTCGCCAAACAACGCGGCGAGTCCGACGCGTATTTTGGTGGATGTTAGGTGGACGCGGGGATGACAGGCTTTATGAAACCGCTTAAGTCGGTCCACCGAATTGATTTGAAAGTTGGTTAGATTAAATAATGATTTCCTTTCAGCATGTCACCAAAACATTCGGTCCCGTAAAGGCCGTGGTCGATATTTCATTTGAAATCAATCACGGAGAAGTGATTGGTTTTCTGGGCCCAAACGGCGCCGGGAAGACGACGGTGATGCGGTTGATGACCGGATTTTTTCCGCCGACTGACGGGAAAGTTTTAATCGATGGCAATGATCTGTTTCATGCCAATCCATCATTGCGAAAAAAAATCGGGTACCTTCCCGAAAACAATCCTATTTATCGCGATATGGTCACGCGAGATTATCTTAGTTATGTTGCAACCTTGAAAGGAATTCCGTGGTCACAACGCAAGCTGCAAATCGAAGCCGTTGTCGACCAATGTCAGCTTGAGTCGGTGCTGAACCGGATGATCGGGAAATTGTCAAAAGGATTTCAACAGAGGATCGGGCTTGCACAAGCGCTCTTGGGGATGCCGGAAATTTTAATATTGGACGAGCCGACGAATGGCTTGGATCCTAAGCAGATCATTGAAATGCGGAATTTAATCAAAGATTTGGGATGCCGGCGTACGGTTATTCTTTCAACGCATACGTTATCGGAGGTTCGAAAGACCTGCCAGCGTATTTTGATTTTGAATCATGGCCGGTTGATTGCGAGCGGGACGGAAGAAGAGTTAGCAAAAAAAGTGAAGCATACGCAGGAAATCAGGATTGTTTTGCGAGGGAAAATGCCGGACGTCAAACCGCTTCTGGAAAGGATTTCCGGCGTGTCAACGGTTGATCATGTGGGAAGTGTGAATGATGAGAAGGAATATCGGATCTTCTGCCATGACGAAACAGATGTCCGTTCGGAGATTGCGCGGCAGGTGATGGCAGCTGGCTTTGAATTATTAAGTTTGCAAGCGAATCAAAACAATCTTGAAGATATTTTTCTGCAATTTATCGAAGAAAAAGAGAAGGATTCGGCTCATGTTTAAAGTGATTGCGATTGCAGGACACGATATGAAATCGTCATTACACTCCTTTTCATTTTATCTTTTAATGTGTTTCTTTTTCGGAGTGACCGGTTACTTTTTTTGGGCAAATTTAAGTTATTTCAGCCTCGTGTCATTTCAGGCGGCAACGAATCCGGCTGCCAGGATTGAAGGGCTCAACATGACGGAAGCCGTATTAAGTCCGTTTCTTTCAAACGTCGGAGCCTTGATGCTTCTCCTTGTTCCTATTTTATCCATGCGGTCATTTTCGGAAGAACGGCGCCAAGGAACGCTCGAGCTTCTGTATACCTATCCCGTTTCGGAAACACAAATTTTACTCGGCAAATATTTTTCGATGATTGGTTTTGTTTTTGTCCTGATTCTTCCTACGGTTGTTTATTTTCCGCTGGCTCAATCTGTCGGTGCGAAATTCGAACTGGATTCTATTTTAACAGGTTACTTAGGCCTTCTTCTCATCGGAGCAAGCTTTGCGGCACTCGGCATATTTGTATCTGCCCTGACGCCGAATCACATGGTTTCTGCCGGAATCGGATTTGCGCTCATTCTTTTCTTCTGGATTGTCGGTTGGGTGGCCGATTGGACAAGTCCGGCAATCGGAAAGATTTTTCATGAATTGTCGCTCATTGACCACTTTAGAGATTTTTCTTTTGGGGTGATCGATACGAAGGATATTGTGTTTTATGTTCTTTTTATTGTTTTTTTCTTATTTTCAACATTATGCGCCATGGAAATCAGAACATGGAAACGGTAAACTTCCGATGAAAATTCGAAATATATTTTCAAGCTTTCATTTTTTATTGCATCTTGCGGTCGCGCTTGCGATTGCCTTATTTGGCTATTTGATTTTTCGCGAATTTCATTATCGTTTTGATTTCAGCAAAGACAAAGTTTATAGCCTTTCTCCGCAAAGCATTAAGATCCTCAGAGAATATCAAAGGCAACCCATTCACGTTCTGGCGTTTTTTCGTGACGGTGAACGGTCAAAGGAGCGTTTAAAGGTGCTGCTCAAGGAATATGCAAGTTACGATAGCGGATTTAAGTTTGATTTTTATGATCCTGATCGCATGCCCGGTTTAGCAAAACGGTACCATGTGGATGCCTATGAGACCGTGGTGGTTGAGGCACGCGGGAAACAGGAGCGCATGAGGTCTGTGAATGAACAAAGTTTAACCAATATGCTTGCGCGGCTGTTGCTGGATGAAAAGAAAAAAGTTGTTTTCACGACCGGCCATGGTGGGCCGAACCCTGCGGATGAGAAAGGCAGAGAAGGATATGGCGAATTGAAAAAACTTTTGTTGGAATTTAATTATGACGTACAGGAAACAGTGTTGTTGCGTGGCGGGATTCCGGAAGGTACGGATTTATTGGTGATTGCCGGGCCGCGGGTGGATCTTTTGCCGGAAGAATTGAAAATAGCGGAAAATCATTTTAATCGTGGCGGAGATGTTTTTTTTCTCATAGATCCGGTGGACCCGGGCGAGGGCGAAAATTTGAGGAAATTTTTGTTAAATTACGGAATTCAGCTCGGGAATAACGTGATTGTCGATAAACTCAGCAAACTTTTCGGTGCGGATTATTTAATTCCGCTTATTACAAAATACACGGAACACGATATTACAAAAGGTTTTGAGCTTGCAACCGTTTTTCCCATCATTCGGTCTGTTTCAAAGGCTGAAAAAGTTCCCGGGTCATATCACATTTCGGAAGTTGCATGGACGGGTGAAGGTAGTTGGGGTGAGACCGATCTCGTGAAACTTGAAAATGGAACGGCGGATTTTGACAGCGGAGCGGACCGGCTTGGGCCTTTGTCCGTGATGGCGGCATTGACAAAAGTAAAAGGGAGAGGCCGGATAATAGTGATCGGCGACAGTGATTTTATTAATAATACGCATCTTTCTTTGGTGGGAAATAAGGATTTATTTCTGAATGTGGTCGCGTGGCTTGTGGGTGAAGAACGTTTGATTTCGATCCGGCCTCGGGCACGCGAAGCGACGCTGCTTTTTTTAAAAGAAGTTGATCAGGAATTTTTATTTTATGTTCCGGTGTTGGGGCTTCCGGTTCTTTGCTTTGTGACAGGAACGGGAGTCTTTTTGATGAGGAGGAAATACTATTGAGTTGGAAGAGAACCATTTTATTATTGGTTTTACTTGTGCTTCTCATCATTGTGTACAACCAGAAAATTCTTTGGAAGCCGTCAGTTGAGGAACCTGATTCTTATCGGGTGAAATCAAAAAGTGCGTTTATTTTGGAGTTGCCAGAACGGCATGTCATTACTCGCATAAAGCTAAGCCGTGGGAATGATAAAAATAGCGAGATGACCCTCGAAAAGAAAGGGGATCACAAGTGGTGGATTGCACATCCGGTTGAATATCCTGCGGAATCACTGATTGCCGATGGGTTCGTCAGCTTACTGAAATTGTCCGGCCGAATCCGGGAGCTATCATTTGAAGGACTTGCGGAATCCGAGTTTGGATTTGATCAGCCACGGCTAAAAATTTGCATGTCAACAAGCCCGGAAGGCGCGGAACGTTGTCTCGCGATCGGTTCTCAAGGCGCGATTGTAAAAGGCGCATATGCAAAATGGAATGACGAACAGAAATTTTTTATCGTGAATGAGAATTTTTTGGCGGCATTTGATAAGTCGCTCTATGCGCTTCGGAAGAAGCGAGTTTTTGATTTTTCCGATGAATCAGAGATTCAAGTGATTCGGATCCGCGATCAATCAAATGAATATAAAATCAAACGGGACGGAAAAAGTTGGTTTTTGATTGAGCCGGCTGAAATGATGATTGGTTCCGATCCGGTTTCTAAGTTTTTACAGGATCTAAATGTTCTTTATATAAAAGAATTTATCGACGATATGAAATGGCGGGCGGAGGAGTATGGTTTAACGCGGCCCGTGTGTATTGTTCGTCTTGTTTTCAAAGATCGGTCGAAGAAAACTTTAATTGTCGGGAAAGAAGCGCCGGGCCGGGATGCCTATTACGCAAAAATGGAAGACTTAGACCAAGTGTTTTTGTTATCGTATTCAAAATTCAATGAAATTCAGGAAGTATTTAAAAGTCTGGTGAAATAAAAATGGAGTATCGTCAATTTGGAAATTTAAATTTTAATGTTTCAGCCGTCGGTCTTGGGACGTGGGTGACGGGTGGCTGGATGTGGGGCGGCTCGGATGAGAAGGAAGTGACGGAAGCGATTGAAAAGGCGGTTAGCTCGGGAATCACGTTGATTGATACAGCGCCGATTTACGGTTTTGGCCTTTCGGAAGAAATTGTCGGGAAAACTCTCCGGCGCCTGGGCCTTCGCGATAAAATGGTAATTGCGACAAAATGCGGTCTTGAATGGGACGAGTCCCGGAAGCGAATCGGACATAATTTGACGCGAGGGCGGATTCTGGAAGAGATTGACGCGAGCCGCCGGCGTCTCGAGACCGATGTCATTGATCTTTACCAGGTTCATTGGCCGGATGATAAAACGCCGGTTCATGAAACGATGGAAACACTTGATCAATTATTGCATAAAGGCGTGATTCGCGGAATCGGCCTTAGCAATTTTGATGTGAGTCAAATCGAAGAGGCCATGAAAATTGCGCCGGTTCACTCGCTTCAGCCGCCGTACAATTTATTTGAGCGCGGAATTGAAGAAAAAATCCTTCCGTTTTGCCGGGAACATCACATGGCCGTGTTGGCGTATGGCTCCATTTGCCGCGGGCTTTTGTCGGGGAAATTCAAGGCCGGGGCGACGTTTCAGAAAGATGATATCCGCGCGTACGACCCGAAATTCAAGGCGGACAAGATTGTGCAGTATATGAAGGCGGTTTCTGAACTGGGCCGGCTGGCGGGGCGCAGGAATTTAACGGTCGCCCAGCTTGCGATCCAGTGGGCGGCACGGCAGCCGGGGGTGACGGCTGCGCTGGTGGGGGCGCGAAATGCAAGGCAGGCCGAAGAGAATGCGGCTGCATTTAACGGGGAGCTTGCCGATGAAGATTTTAAACAAATCGATCAAATTCTGGAAAAAACAATTAAATATCCGGTCGGCCCCGAATTTATGGCAGGGCCCGCCAAAAAGCACGGCGGGTAAACCCGCCAAAAAGACGGCGGGTAAACCGGCAAAAAAGAAATGACGACAGGCGTGTCATTCCCGAGTCCGCCACAAATCGTTGGCGGATCCGACCGCGCAGTTTGGCGGAAACGCGGGAATCCATCAAGTATGTCATTCCCGCATGCAGTAGGCGGGAATCCAATATTTTTCTATCTCCCCGCTTGCGCGGGTCTGACAACTTTATAAAACGAGGAGGTTTATTATGATCGACGCAACAGAAATCCGTGTTGGAAATATTCTCCGGGTGGACGGGAAAATTTGCAGAGTGCTTCATCAAGAAGTCAGAGGAACCGGAAAATTCGGGAAAACAGTTCATCTGAAATTGAAAGGACTTGAAGACGGGAATATACACGAAAAAAGTTTTCGGGCGGAAGATAAAGCCGAAGATTTGGAGGCGCACCGCGTGAAAATGCAGTATCTTTACAAAGATAACGACCAATATATTTTCATGAATATGGAGACTTTCGAGCAGTTTCCGATCCCCGCGAAAATTGTTGGAAAGCACGAAGTGTTCCTGAAAGAGAATGCGGAAATCGATATCCTTTTCGGGGAAGACCGGGCATTGAGTATTGAGTTCCCAAAAGTGGCCGAGCTGGAAGTGGTTCACGCGCCGTCACAGAGCGGGGATCGTGAAACGTTTAAAGAAGTTGAGTTGGAGAATGGCCTGAAGGTGCTTGTCCCGGCGTTTGTCAAGGAAGGCGAACGGGTCCGGATCGACGTTGAGGATTTCAGTTATATGGAACGCGTCACCACCAAAAGCATGAGAACCGGCGCCGTTCCCGTTGAAAAGGACAAAGAAAAAGACAAGAAAAAAGAATAAACATACCGGAACATTTCCAAAAGTGCCAGGTTTGACGGTTAGACCCGGCACTTTTCAACGGTACCTGTTCCAAAAGTACAGGGTTCAACTTCTCTTCAGTGCGAACCCTGTACCGCCGGAACAGGTACCGTTCACATGCTATTTTTTGCAATAAACTCTAATTTGTCCTACCTTTTCCCGGTGTGTCCTATTGACTGCCCAGCCTTGATTTTGCTATGATTCACCATCTTGATTTGAGGGGAGACTCGGTAGCTACTGTGAAAAGATTCCTGCCATTAGTGCTTCTTATTCTGATTTCTTGCCCATTGAAGGATGCCTATGCTCTTACGGTTTCCGATATGTATGACATTACGAAACTTGTTAATGCACCGTACGATAATCGTGATCCACATATTAATAATAATGGTCAAATCGTGTGGGAAGGAAGAAAGGGCCCCGGAGAGGCAGCGGTTTTCTTTTTTGACGGGTCCACTATTCATCAGATTTCGGATAATCTTGCTAATCAGCGCCCCCGGATGAATGATTCCGGCCAGATTGTTTGGCAGCGACTTGACGGAGCCGACACTGAAATCATGTTTTATAACGGTTCTACGGTTAAGCAGTTGACCGACAACTCGTATGATGAAGAAGTCCCTGTGATTAGTAACAATGGACATATTGTGTGGCACGGATTTAATGGCACTAAGTGGAGTATTTATAAATATGACGGAACGACCACAAAAATGATTTCCGATCCCGCGCATGATGCGAAAAATCCGCAAATTAATTCGAGCGGAAAAATTGTTTGGCAGCAAAATGACGGGCAAGGCGACGAGATTTATCTTTATGACGGAGCAACAGCCACGAGGGTAACAAATAATAACTTCACCGAATATTATCCTATGATTAACGATAACGGGGATGTTGCTTGGCAGGGTCGGTTTGGAAATGAAGCCGATTTTGAAACGTACCTATTTGACGGGTTAATAATTAGGGTCCACTGAAAAAAGATTCAAAAGCATGCAACCTCATTGAAATAAACGACATCGGATTGAAAAAACAGGTGCAGGCATGGT
>Ga0156235_109_pt1 | contig 31896 bp, 32 predicted proteins | sample RifCSPlowO2_12_FD_107882 | JGI IMG/M metagenome (GOLD analysis project Ga0156235, IMG submission 107882) | Omnitrophica bacterium RIFCSPLOWO2_12_FULL_44_17 | reverse complement strand
GAGGGCTTGAAAAATAAGGGTTTCTTCAATCTACTTCACATAATACAATACTCAACATAATACCTATTATGTGGAGCTCCACATAATAGGTAGATTGCGACATGAACGGATAGAGCTTGTATAAAAGTTATAGTTTGATTATTTTAATGGTTATTCGGATTTATTAGCGATTGTAAAATACCAAAAAATTAGGAGAGACTGTATGCCCTACAAATTAGATTTTCAGCAAATACGTGAACTATTAACTCAGCCGGAAGCTGGAATGGGTTACCAGATCGTTGAAAGCACAATGAGGGATTATGATAGCTTAAAAGGAGTAGTATTGAACGCCGATGTTTTTATTCCGTTCGAAAAAATCCAGAAAATTATGGGAAGACAGTATGTTTCGTATTCAGCTATTTTGTTGGAAGCAGAACAGCCTGGCTATATTCGAAAAATAAGAGTGATTTCCAAAGAGATCGAATTGGGGGAGGGCAAGTACTTTATTAAATCTAACATCCTCCCGGCCTTAAAAGCGAACATTACACTGACTTGCAAAAGCGAAAATTTCAAACGTTTTTCAGACTATAAAAATGATCGTCGCATAACAGCATCTGGAGGTTTATTGGCAGGGACTTTTGCAACTACTGAGGAAGACGCACGCAACGTAAAAACAGGAACGGATGCCATAAATAGATATGCTATGCCGAGTGATGAACCGGCTATCTACGTCTTCACCGTTAAACCAACAGAGAAAACAGAGATTCGGAGAGGGACTGTTGAGCCCGCCTATGGTAAACCGGGCGGTGGCGTTGAAGTGATATTCGTCAATGGATCTTCCGAAAAGACCGTAACTGGGCCAGATACGATTCCGGCAAAATAGATGAAACTGAAACTAAACGAAAGATGGATAAATAAATTGCTGAAATTTCCGGAAACCGGTATGGGTTACCAGACGGTTGATGTTGTATTAAAATCTGGAGAAATCATCAAAGATGCGGTTGTTTTAAATGCTGAAGACATCAAACTGCCTGACGAGTATTCATGGCTCAAACTGGAAAATATTTCGGATGTGCGCGTTAAAAAATGAAACGTTAATAATCAGTCAATTTAAACACAGCATTATTAGCATATGAATACCTAAATGTCGCATTTTAAAGCAATGACGTCATTCAGTTCTGAATGCTGGGGGCATGCTTCATATGAGATAAGTTTGATGCATCCCGAATTGTCCAGAAACCTCAACCTATATTACCAGACACCTCACTGCGTTCCAATTTGAAGGAATCGTTCCAGCTGCCACAAGTATTTTTCACCTTATATTCAAATATTTTCAATTTTCTTGCCGCCCCGAGGCCTGTTTTCGCACTATATCTAAGGGAGGACTGTTTGAATTTTAAGGTGTAACGAAAATATTTTTCAGTTTTGAGGTTAATCGAGGCCTGTTTTTGCGGATTAATAGTGGGGGCCGTTTATGGTTTCCGGCTGATCTGTTCTTTAAAAATATAACGGGATGAAAAATAGTTAGTAAGGAAAGGCCGGTTTTGGCACATTAATATTAGAGGGCTTGCGTGGTTTTTAAAGGGAGCGCGTTTTGCCAAGTTCGGCGGTGTCGAACCGGAAATTATTTTAAGGTGGAAATAAATTATTTTTCAATTCTTTGTCGTGGAAGGTGCGGTTTTGGAACAATTACTATGGGGGGACTGATTGAATTATAAGCTGAAGCGGTTAAAAAAGGCGTGATTGGTGAATTATGGGCAGTGGCTAAAAATATTTTCATCTTATTTAGAAATATTTTCAGTTTTCACGTGAGGAAGTGGTCATTTTTGCAGAATATCTATGAGAGGAGTAATTGGATTTTAAACTGAAGAATTACGTTGAGGGCAATTATGAGTCAAATGGGAAGTCTTAGAGATTGAAAATTAGAAATCATTGCGCCGGCATTATAAGCAACATCGAGCCCGATAAAGGGTGTAGCTGTATTGGCGATAAAGCACCTGCCGGCCAATGATTTTATATTGCAGGAGATTCCCGCCTAATGCTTGCGGGAATGACAGAGCTGGCGAAAGGAGAAGCAAAAAAATGCAGCAGGCTCGTAGTCGATGGGATGTACAGATTGCCGGAAACTGTGTCATTTTGCATCCCCGCAGACAGGGGAAAATACCCAGGGAAACGGGTTTCTCCGGTCAAACGATTGCAAGTTGTTTGCCTGCCTCGCACAACGGAGTTTTCTTTTTTCCCGACAACCCTCTCTCTTCCATGTGTTTATTGTGTTGTGTGTGTCGAGATAGGGTTGTCGGGAAATGGTTTGGGTTGTGCGAGGCAGGCAGAAGTGTGAGGTGTTATTTTTTATGATGAGATTGACTGAGAGAGATTGTGAAATGCTTCAATGGTTGGTTCATATGAAATTTATGTTGTTGGAGCAGATTGCTAAGGCGTTTTTTAAAGGTCGTAATCCACATAGGTCACCGTATAGAAGAGTTTTGAGATTGATGAAAGAGGGTTTGATTGCAAAGAAGAAGGTCTATATTGAGCCAAAAGATTTATACGTGCCGACGAAGAAAGCGGTTTCTCTTTTAAGGTCAAAAGGATTCACTTATGTGCTGGATATTCCAAGAAACGACACGATTGCATTTTATGGCCATGACAAGACGTTGACTGATTTAAGGATTTTTTTCAAGCATCGCGGTATTTTGTCTTTTATCCCAGAACGCGTCATACGAGCCATTAAGCAAGGCGGGGCGTGTCCGGACGCGCTGATTGTTACGAGTAACGGGAACTATGCGATTGAATATGAACACACAGAAAAGCGGCTAATGCGTTACAAGGCGATTTTGAAACGGTATTCCGAGAGAGAAAAGTACATGAATGTGATTTATGTCGTCCAGTCACAATCTTTTATCGACAGAGTGATGAAAACGTGTCATCCGTCCAAGAATGTTTATTTTATTACAAAGGAAAGTTTGTTCCGGTTAAAAGGGGATGCGAAGTTTCAGTCGTCGTGCGGGAATAAACATTTATTGATCATGGAAATGAAGGAAACCTGTATGGGAGAGAAGCTCAGCGATTATACGGCGGAATTCCTTGAGGAAATTATAAAACCGCTCCCGGATGACAGCTGGCAAGCGCAGAAACCGTATTTTCGCCCCGGCGGCGGTGGCGGCGGAAGAAAAAAGAAACAATATGAACAGGACGATTACGGCCAGGAGGAAGAAAACACGGAAGGAGATTATTATCCCAAGATTTATCCATCGATTTACCCAAGCGATGGACACGATCCTTGTGATGATTAGCATAATTAATGGACGAACTATGGACGGCAGAGGAAGCGAGCCAATATTTGCGTGTTCATAAGGAAACTATTTACCGCTGGGTGACGCGCAGGCAGATGCCGTTCATCAAACTGCCGCACGGGATCCGGTTTCGAAGGTCAGATATTGACCGCTGGCTCGCCAAGCGCAGCTCCCTCGGCCGGCCGGTGAGGAAAGGGTTATATCTGGAAGCAAATCTCGATCAAGCCGCTTAAAACACAAAATAAATATAGTTGTAAGTTGTTTAAAATAAGCATATTACAGACTATGTATAAGTAATAACATATAAATATGCTTGAAAATATAGGTTATAACGTATATACTTGGGTCATGGTAAACAATAAAACTTTCATTCAGCAAATTAACGATATGTTCAGATCCATGGGCGAGCTGCCGGAATGGGTCCGACAGCGTGTGGCTATTCAAGATCAAATTCGTCTGATCCGGGAAGCTTTGGGTATGACACAAGATCAGTTGGCCAAAAGGATCCGCGCAAAGCAAAGCTCTGTTGCGCAAATGGAAAAAGGATCAGATTTTCAAATTTCTACGCTCGAGAAAATTGCGAAGGCATTAAACTGTGAACTCTTGATTCATTTAGTGCCGAAACAGGGAATCGTTCAGCTGCTAGAAGAAAAAAGCACTGAAAAAGCAACAAAACTTGTTTCGGCGTCAAGTGGGAATACGGCTCTGGAAATGCAATTGCCTGAGAAAAAGTACATTGATCTGCAGGTGACGGAAATGAAGGAAGAGATTCTTAAGAAGCATAGGAAAACTTTATGGGAAAAATAGAGAAACCTAATCTTCCCGGGCAAACGCCTTTGGATGATATTTCAGGTTTGATTCCAAAGAATATTGTGACGCAAGAGCAATTAAATGTCGCGGAGTTTGCAAACATCAACAAGGCGATGTTGAAGTATTTTACAAAAAAGCTGACGCTTAAAACGGCACCTCTCAAATACGAATGGTTGATGAAATTGCACCATGAAATGCTCGGTGAGGTCTGGAGATGGGCAGGGAAGCCCAGAAAAACGGAAAAATCAGTCGGAGTAAAACCATATTTAATCGGCCAGGAAATCCACAGGTTTGAGAAGGATCTCGAAGAATGGGAAAACGGCAAAATGCCCATTGTTGAAATTGCTGCGAGAATTCACCATCGATTGGTTCAAATTCATCCGTTCGAGAACGGCAATGGCAGGTGGGCGAGGATAGTGACCAATATCTATCTCAGGAAAAAGGGTTTTGAACTTATCCTGTGGCCGGAAGAGCAAATGTTTGTCGCTAACGAATTCCGGGAGAAGTACATTAGCGCTTTAAAGGCCGCAGATCTTCACGATTATCAGCCTCTGATTGAGTTGCACCACCAATTCGTAAAAACCAACTAAGTACATTCAAAGTGAAATAGTTTACATTGGAAATGAATTTCTGATCTTTGAATATATCGAACCAATTACAAAATTCAAAAAAAAGTTTGGAGGCCTTACCATGAATACCAAAAAGAATAACAAATCGGCTGTCGAATGGCGACGAATCTGTTCGACCATCACCGAGGACAGTGTGCGGGTAGCCGTTCCCCGGGCATTTCTTTCCATCCTGATACATTTTTTTCATCATGTCTCGGATGCGATGGCCGGAGATGACCGACCTGATCACGGGCTTGCTATGATGCGGCGTGGCAGGGCACATTACCGGATCCCGTTTTATCATCTCTATGGGAAACTGAAACGAGCCGAGAAGAGAATGAGTGAGTCCCGCCATCGCAAAGCGCTTCAGTTTTTTGACCGATACCTCAAACTTTCAGAGGAGCAGGATAAACAATTCCGGGAAAGACTCAAAAAGCTTAATAAACAATAAGACCGTACTGGATACATGAGCGACGGGTTGCGCAAGAGCGGCATCTGGTTTTCCAAATTCGCTATCGACCACTGGCTCGCCAAACGCAGCTTCTTCGGCTGGTCAGTGAAGAAAGATGTCTGTTTAAAAGTAAATCTCGATCAATCGGCTTGAAAATAGGATTGACTTCTTATTTTCTATTTTCGGCCTTGAAAATGGGCTTGAGCAGGGTTATAATCTCGGTAGAAACAAAGTCTCAATAAATAGTGAGAGTTATATTCAGTCGAGAGATCATATGCCCCAACAGTTGGTACAAAACATCTTTAGCGACCGGTCATCTCTGGTGCTCCGGAAGCTTTTGGAAGAACCTGAGAGAAAATGGACCACCTTGGATTTTGTTCCGCTGGGCGTATCCAAGGGGCTTGCCAGTGAAGTTCTGGCCAGATCCGAAGCGCTTGGATATGTGGAACGGATTCGTAAGGGACCTCAAAGTTACACGAGACTGATTCGCGAAGAGAAGCTTCTTAAAGACTGGCGCGTGAGTTACGGCTTTAAAAAAAATCTACAGACGTACTATTACTATCCGAAAGCTGATTTTTTGAAAGTCGCCGTGCGGTATTTGGAAGGGAAGAAGGTTCGATATGCACTGACCTTATTCAGCGCAAGCCGACTCATTGAACCTTATGTCAAGGAAACCCGGGAATTTCTCTATCTTGATCTTGCGCGCAATGATTTTTTTTCTTTCCTTAAAGAAATGGCAATCCAGACCGGCCTTCTCAAGCTTGTAGCTGGCGGAAATATCTGCTTTGCAACGCCATTTTACCGGAGTTCTGTCTTTCATGATTCAAAGAAACTGAAAGGATGGTCTGTGATTTCGAATCTACAGCTTTATTTGGATCTTATGGGATTTACGCCATCCGGTCCGGAAGAAGCCGAGCATTTGATTCCTTACTTCAAAAAGAAAGGTCTCGCAGTTGGCTAATTTGAAAGAGCTGGAAAAAGGATTATTTGATACCCTAACCGTCTTAAAAGAGGTCTTGCCTGAAATGGTCGTGGTGGGCGGATGGTGTCCTTATCTTTACGCTCGCTATCTTTGGAAAAAGCCTATTCCTGATATTCCTTCAACTACCGATATTGACCTTGGAGTGTTGGAAACAGGGAGTAAGAGGTTTGAAAAAACCGTTTACGACCGCCTTAAATCCGCCGGCTATGCCTTGGAAAGAATTTATGCCGACGAAGAAACGCCCGTTGAATTTATTTACGAGAAAAGGGCAATGAAATTGAAAGTTGAATTTATCACTTCGTTTGAAACCTCTGATGACACCTTGAATCGCTTTCTTGGAAGCAAACTTGCTTGTAACCGGATTGATGCTTTTGAGATTCTTTTACAGGAGACTGTTGCCATTTCTCTTGCTGTCGACAATACAGTCTTGACCGTCAAGGTTCCACGACCCGAGATTTTCTTTTATCACAAGATGATTACTTTCGTAATGCGTTCAGCTGATTTTAAACGGGACAAGGACCTTTTTTATGCTTATTTCATTCTCAAATTCCATCCGGATAAAGAAAAACTTCTTCATAGATTGGCTGATCTGAAAATGGATGATTATTTTCACGCTTTTCAACAGAACGTCAAAGAGTACCTGTCCGATTATTCCTCTTCCGGCTATTTGATCCTGCGGCCGTTTCTTCGGGCATGGATGGAGGAGAATGCTATCAACCAGGACATTCGAGACACCTTTTCAGGCCTTTTTGGGATCCTGTAAAAGTGTTCCGTATTTTGTTCCGTGTTTTCCGGTTTTTGGCGTTGGTTGAAGTTGGTCAGAGTTGTCTGAAATAATTTCGTAAATATTTGTCAAATGAATAGGTTGTGATACAATTTGTTGTCACAAAAAAGTTTACGAAAAACGTGCTCTATCGATGCTTTGGGAGCAGGGGGTCGCGTGTTCAAATCACGCCGCCCCGAGACTACCTTTGAAAGTTAATATTATTTTTCAATGAAGGTCTCGGGACAGTACTGATTTCCGATAATAACTTAAGCGGTATTCAATGAGAATCAGTGCCGCCCCGAGGCTACCTTTGAAAGTTAATATTATTTTTCAATGAAGGTCTCGGGACAGTACTGATTTCCGATAATAACTTAAGCGGTAATCAATGAGAATCAGTGCCGCCCCGAGCCAGTATTATTTTTATTATTTCCATAGCCATTATTATTCCTTACAGGTAAAATTACTGCTAATGTTTATCGAAAATAAAAGAGTAGTGTGCAGTTTAAAAGAATCGGGTGGAGTAAATGGAGTGTAGAAAAGTGAGCGCCGAGCAAGATGATAACAATGGGGAAGTATTTAATGGTTCGGAATGGACTTGACCGATGAAAGCTAAAACCATATCAGAATCCGAAACAATTCTTTCCGAAGTGATGATGCCAATCCACGCAAATCATTTTGGTAACGTTCACGGCGGGACCATCTTACGATTGGTTGATGAGGCGGCATTTGTGGCCGCTACAAAACATGCGAGGAAAAATGTGGTGATGGCTTCGATGGACCACATTGTTTTCAGACATCCCGTCAATATCGGTGACATCCTTACTTTGAAAGCTCGCTTATGTTATGTGGGGTCGAGTTCAATGGAAGTGGAAGTGGACATTGAAACGGAAAGGCTCAAAGAAGGCAAAATTCTTGATGTCGGATCTGCTTACCTCACTATGGTTGCTTTGGATGAGAGAGGCAGAGCCGTTAAAGTTCCAAGGCTCGTTTTGAAGTCGGCGAAGGAAAAGTTGAAAAGCAAGGAAGCGTTGGCGAGAAGAAAAAGAAGATTATTAAAATTAATATAGTTAAAATTAATATAGCTTCTCTGCAAAAAAATAAAGTGTAAAATACGATTAAATAAACCGGGCACGGATTGCGCAGTGTAATAAAAAAGCAGAAACGGCGCGAGGACAAGTTAATGGGACGCATCGCGATAGTTGAAGGAATCAGAACACCATTTATCAAGGCATGGACACTTTTTGAAGATGTCCCATCCCAGCGTTTAGGTGCGCTTGCCGTCCGAGAACTTCTGGAAAGAACCCACATCCATCCGGACATGATCGATGAAGTCATCATTGGGACTGTCGCTCAACCGGTTGAAGCCGTAAATATTGCAAGAGTAATCAGCCTCTACGCAGGTATTCCAAAAGAGAAAAAGGCTTATACCATCAGCAGAAACTGTGCTTCCGGATTCGAAGCGGTGACTAGCGCTTACGAGAAGATTAAATGCGGGTTTGATGAAATCGTGATTGCCGGCGGCACAGAGTCGATGAGCAACATTCCTTTTGTGTTTGGTAAAGAGATCACCAAGCTGCTGATGCAACTCAATAAAGCAAAAAACTTGATTGAAAAGCTTGCGGTCATTGTTCGAATGAGATTTTCGCACTTTAAGCCGGTTGTCGGCCTCGCGCTCGGACTGACCGATTCGGTGTGCGGCCTGAATATGGGGCAGACTGCGGAAATATTGGCCAAGGAGTTTGATATCACCAGACGGGAACAGGACGAATTCGCTTTGATGAGCCATCAGCGAGCGATCGAAAGCCGCGCGAAACAGCGGGAGGAAATTGTTCCGGTTATTGTGCCTCCCGATTTCGATGTCGTGGCGGAGGAGGACAACGGCCCCCGTGAAAATCAAACCATGAAGGCGTTGCGTGCGCTAAGACCTTATTTTGACAGGCACAACGGTACGGTGACGGTGGGGAATTCCTGCCAGGTGACGGATGGAGCGTGTGCGCTTCTTGTGATGGATGAAGTAAAAGCCAAGCAATTAGGCTATGAGCCCTTGGGGTATGTCCGAGCATATGATTATGCAGGGCTGGATCCGAGCAAAATGGGGCTTGGGCCCGCTTTTGCAATACCCAAGGCGCTTGCGAGAGCAAAATTAAAATTGGCGGATATCGATTTGTTCGAGATTAACGAGGCGTTTGCTGCGCAGGTCATTGCGTGCGTAAAAGCGCTTGCTTCGAAGAAATTTGCGGAGAAAAACTTATCATTACCCCATGCGGTAGGCGAAATAGATGTGAAGAAACTGAATGTGAACGGCGGCGCCATCGCATTAGGGCATCCCGTGGGGACGAGCGGCGCAAGATTAATTCTGACCCTTCTTAAAGAAATGAGAAGACGAAATGCCCAATTCGGCATGGCTTCCCTGTGCATCGGCGGCGGACAGGGTGGAGCAGTGGTCCTGGAGAGATAGATGAGCACATTGAATTTAAAAATACAAGACGAAATCGCGTTTATCGAATTTGACCAGCCGGATTCCAAGGTGAACGTGCTGAATACGAGCGCCATGCAAGAGCTCGACAGTATTCTCGGCCAACTTGCTGGCGGTGCACACCCCGATGTTAAGGCGCTTTTGATCACGAGTAAAAAGGACGGGATTTTCATTGCGGGTGCGGATATCAAAGAAATTGAAGTCATCAATACGGTTGCAGAGGCGAAGGAGAAAGCGGAGAAAGGCAAAGAGATTCTGTTTAAACTCGCCGAATTAAAATTAGTTACCATGGCCGTCATTAACGGTGCTTGTTTGGGCGGTGGACTGGAGCTCGCGCTTGCTTGCAACTACAGAGTGGCGGGCCTCAGCAACAAGATTAAAATTGGACTTCCCGAGGTGAAGTTGGGCATTATACCCGGGTTTGGGGGAACACAGCGGCTTCCGCGCGTCATCGGACTAACGAAAGCGGTTTCGATGATTCTCGGCGGGGAAGTGGTCTCGGGGAGTAATGCGTTACGGTTAGGATTGGTGGATCGGTTGTTTTCGGACGCAAGGATTGTCGAAGAAGCGGTTGATTTTGTCCGTGAGATTTTGGAAGGCAGGGGACGGCCGAAGAAAAAACAAAAAAGAGAAATTATTTCTCTATTTCTTGAAGAGACGCATTTAGGCCGGAACATCCTTTTTGACCAAGCAAAGAAAAATGTGCTAAAAAAGACAAAAGGTTTTTATCCCGCGCCGCTTAAGGCGATCGATGTATTATGGCGCACTTACGGGATGGATATCAGGAAAGGGTCGGTGATAGAAAGCGAAGTTTTCGGTGAGCTTGCGATCACAGACATATCTAAGAATTTAATCAAAGTATTTTACCTCAATGAAGAGTTTAAAAAAATTCCGTGGGTAGGGCCCGATTGCAAACCGGCCGAAATCAAGAAATGCGGCATTGTGGGTGCCGGAGTCATGGGCGGCGGGATTGCTCAGCTGCTCAGTTTTTATGATATTCCGACACGGGTGAAAGATATTAATTTTGAATCGTTGAAAACTGCGCTCAAAACCGCGAAGAGCCTTTTTGATTACTCGCTGAAGAAGAGAAAACTGAAGCAAGCACAAGTTGATTTCAAATTAGGGCTGATATCTCCTACGGTGACATATCAAGGCTTTGAGAATGCAGATTTCGTTATTGAAGCAGTCGTCGAAGATATCAACATAAAACAAAAGGTATTCAAAGAGATCAGCCAGATAACCCGGTCCGACACTGTGCTTGCTTCCAACACGTCTTCTCTCCCGATTATCAAGATGGCAGAGGTCGCCACTTCGCCGGAGCGTATGGTCGGACTGCATTTCTTTAATCCCGTGCATCGCATGCCGCTCGTTGAAGTGATTCGGTCGAGCAAGTCCAGCGACAAGAGCATTGCAACGGCTATTGCATTTGCTCGGAAGATCGGAAAAGTTGTGATTGTGGTGAAAGATGTGCCTGGATTTTTGATCAACAGAATCCTCCTTTCTTATATGAATGAAGCCGGATTCCTCATAGAGGAGGGATTGAGGATGGAAAAAATCGATGAGGTGGCACTCAAGTTTGGGATGCCAATGGGGCCGATCGAACTCATTGATGAAGTAGGCGTTGATGTAGGGTATAAGGTGGCGAAGATCCTGGAGGAGGCTTACGGGTCGCGAATGCGCGTTGCCGCTATTCTTAAAAAGGCCAAAGAAAAAGGATTGCTGGGGAAAAAGTCAAAGCGCGGCTTCTATATTCATAAAGGCAAAGAAAAGATTCCGAATGCCGAAATTGGTCATCTTCTTGAGGCTTCCGGGCAATGCAATGTTTCCGATGAGACGGCTCTGAAGAGGATGGTATATATTATGGTCAATGAAGCAACGCGGTGTTTGGAAGAAGGAGTTGTGGATAGACCGGAGACCATTGATATAGGAATGATCATGGGAACCGGGTTCCCTCCGTTTCGTGCCGGACTATTAAGATATGCCGATTCGGTGGGAGTCGATCATATTGTGAGGGACCTTCGGAATTTAGAAAAATTGCCGAACGGAGAACGGTTCAAGCCGTGCGATCGCCTCATTTTGATGACTGAGAAGAAAGCGAAGTTCTATTAATATATAGCGAACTTTTTGCATTGAATGAATTATAGAAGAGGTTTCATAAGTCCTCATAAGTGTCATTCCCGCATGTTTTTAGCGGGAATCTATAGTTAATGGATCCCCGCTTTTCCGCCCAGTAGAATGGCGGATCCGCCGCACTGGTTGGCGGACGCAGGGATGACAGCCCTTATGAAACCACTTCTACGTAATTATTGATCACAGGGGGTAAGGAGTATGAGCATTTTCGATAAACGAATGGGAAAAGAAAAGATAGAATCTCTTAAATTGGCAGAAGCTTCCCGTGAGGAAGAATGGCACTATCCGAGTTTCGCCTCGAGATTGTTTCAGGGGGCGCTCGAGTGGAATTTGATTCATCCTTTTCCGGAACAATCCAAAGAGGACCGTGAAGAGGGGGATAAGTTCTTGAAAAAACTGGAAGAATTTCTCAAGGCGAATCTTAATCCTGATGAGGTAGATGAAACGAGAGAAATTCCGAAGCGCGTGATTGATGGGCTTCGGGATATGGGGGCTTTTGCCATCAAGATTCCCAAAGAATATGATGGACTAGGGTTTAGTCAGGTAAATTATAGTAGGGCTATCCACATGATAGGCAGTTACTGCGGCTCTACCACAGCGCTCATATCGGCTCACCAAAGTATCGGTGTTCCTCAACCGCTTATTCTTTTCGGGACAGAGGAGCAAAAGAAAAAATTTCTTCCCCGGTTTCGCAAGGGCGCTATTTCGGCTTTCGCATTGACCGAATCCTTTGCGGGTTCGGATCCAAGGCTGATGAAGACTACCGCCACACCGACAGAAGATGGCAAATTTTATTTACTCAACGGAGAGAAACTCTGGTGCACCAACGGGAATATTGCAGATGTTCTGGTCGTCATGGCGCTCACGCCACCGAAGATTGTCGGTGGAGAGGAAAGGCCGCAGGTCACGGCATTTATTGTTGAATCAAACAGCCCAGGATTCGAAGTGACATATCGTTGCAAATTTATGGGCCTGAATGCGATTCAAAATGGTTTGATCAGTTTCAAGAACGTGAAGGTGCCAAAAGAAAATATCATTTTAGGGGAAGGACAAGGACTCAAGTTAGCGTTGATGACGCTTAATACAGGCAGATTGACTCTTCCCGCGACCGTCACCGGCGCAAGCAAATGGTGTCTATCGGTTGCCCGGCGATGGGGAAATGAAAGGAAACAATGGGGATGCTCAATCGGTGAACATGAAGCTATCGCTTCAAAAATTTCTTCCATGGCGGCTTCTGTTTTTGCAATGGACGCGGTGACATGGCTTGTTTCGCATATGGCAGATAATAAGAAATATGATATCAGACTGGAGGCTGCGATCGCGAAACTTTTCTGCACGGAGACGTGTTGGAACATTGTTGACGACACGATGCAGATCCGAGGAGGCCGCGGCTATGAAACAGGCCCCTCTCTTAAGGGGCGAGGAGAGCCCGCATTTCCGGTGGAAAGAGCTTTACGGGATAGCCGGGTCAATACAATCCTGGAAGGCTCGAGTGAAATTATGCACCTTTTTATCGCGAGGGAAGCGCTTGATTTTCATTTGAGCAAGATCAAACCGATCTTGGATCCGAAAGTGCCCATTGGGGCAAAGGTGTCAGCGGCATTTTCGATGGGCATCAGCTATTTCATCTGGTACCTTAAATTGTGGATTCCTTCATTCGGTGGCTGCAATCTACCCTCCCCGCTTGATGAGCATATGAAATTTATACGGCGTACGGTAAAGCGGTTGGCAAAGAGCATATTCTATAAAATGATGATTCATCAGCAGAGGCTTGCCAACAAACAGAATATCCTTAACCGGTTCGTCGATATCGGTGGGGAACTTTTCGCCATGGCATCGGTTGTGTCGTACACCGAAAGTCTTATCAGAAAGGGCGGGGACAGGAAAAATTTGCTGGAGCTATCCGATCTTTTCTGTCGGCAAGCGAGAAACCGGATTGCCGGAAAATTCAATGAAGTTTCTCATAACAATGATAAAATCTCCAACGCTATCGCGAAAAGAATCCTCCGCGGAAGTTATGAATGGCTTGAGAACGATATCATCAAACTCTAATATTCAATACGGGATCATTTCAGTTTAAAAAACAGAGGGGATAATATGGAAAAAAAATATACACTTCAGGATGTTAAAATGCCTGAGCTTTATGAAAATCTCTTTCAATATGACCGCATTCCGAAAATGGTGTTTGATGATGAAGCGGTAAAGCCTAACATCCCCAAAGATTTTTGGATTACCTGTACGACTTTTCGTGACGGTCAACAAGCGCGCCCCCCATACACCGTTCAACAAATTGTCGATCTTTATAAATTCAACCACCGGTTAGGCGGGGAAAAAGGAGTGATCCGTCAATGTGAATTCTTCCTTTATAGCGACAAAGACAAAAAAGCGGTGGAGGAATGCCGGAAACTGGGATATCGCTATCCTGAGATTACAGGCTGGATCAGGGCCAAAAAAGAAGATTTCAAGCTGGTCAAACAAATGGGGCTTAAAGAGACGGGAATCTTAACCTCTGCTTCGGATTATCATATTTTTCTGAAACTGGGCAAAAACCGAAAAGAAACCATGGAGTCCTATTTGGATGTTGTCAGGGCGGCTTTGGAAGAAGGCGTTATTCCGCGTTGCCATCTGGAAGATCTTACCCGTGCTGACATCTATGGATTTGTTTTGCCTTTTGTTCAAGAGTTGATGAAGTTGTCTCAAGAAAGTAAGATTCCGATTAAGGTGCGGGCTTGTGATACGTTAGGGTTGGGACTTCCATTTGCTAATGCGGCGCTTCCAAGGGGTGTTCCTAAGTTAATTCGAACCTTAATTGATGAAGGGGGCGTACCTTCCGAACGTTTAGAATGGCACGGGCACAATGATTTTCATAAAGGGCTAATCAACGCGATGACCGCATGGCTCTATGGATGTTCTGCGTTAAATGGGACGTTAATGGGATTCGGTGAACGTACCGGGAACACGCCGATCGAAGCTGCGATTATCGACTATATTGCTTTAAAAGGGAATTCAAACGGTGTTGATACGAGGGTGATTACGGAAATTGGGGATTACTTTAAAAAAGTGATTGGTGCGCAAATTCCAACCAATTATCCGTTTGTTGGCGACGAATTTAACGCGACCTCTGCGGGCATTCATGCGGACGGCGCGTTGAAGAATGAGAGAATTTATAATATTTTTGACACGCGGGTACTCTTGAACCGTCCCATGGGCATCAGCATTACCGATAAATCGGGCGTGGCCGGGATTGCCTATTGGGTCAATAATTTTTTTGGGCTAAAAAACGATGCTGTGATTGACAAACAAGATCCCGGGGTTCAGAAAATTAATGAATGGGTGGCGCAGGAATATGTGAACCAGAGGATTACCAGCATATCCAGCCAGGAAATGATCGATATGACCAAAAAATATTTACCCAATTTATTTACATCCGAATTGGAAATGCTCAAAGCCAAAGCAAGAGAGTTGGCCCATGATTTGATTCTAGAGATTGTCGGCAAGCATGACATTATTTCAATGGATCATCGAGTACAGGAGCCGCTTTTACAACAGTTTGCAGAGGAAAATCCATTTGTTAAATTGATTTACATTGTGGATACGACAGGAAAAAAAATCACAAAAAATATTACGCAACATGCCGATTGTGCTCTTTATGGCGAAAAACTGAACGAGTACGGAGATTTTTCGGATAGAGCGTGGTTTCAAGAAGTGATGAAACAGAAAGCAGTTTGTTTTAGCGACATTTACACGTCTAAGATTACCGGTCTTTTGTGCATGACTGTTTCTGCACCGGTTTTGAACAGCCAGAAAAATATTTTAGGCGTTTTGGGTATCGATATTAAGTTTGAAGATTTGATTAAACTTTAGTTCAACCAAAAGAGGAAAATGGAACCATCAAGCCAAGATGAGTCACAGGGTTCCAAGCGGCCGAAACCACGCGGTCGTGTCACCATCCGTTATGAATGGTGTAAAAAATGCCGTATCTGCATCGTATTTTGCCCCACGGGGGTGTTTACGAGCGATGAATTCGGCGCGCCTATCATTTCCCACCCGGAAAAATGTATTAACTGTGGTCTGTGTGTTCTCCGTTGTCCGGATTTTGCAATAAAACTTGAAGCGTTAGATGAAGGAAAAGGAAGTGAAACAAGGAAACAACAAGGCGAAAAGGATTCGGGCGTGGATCAACCTAAGGAGATAAACTAGTGCCTCGAACGATACGGCCTGCTCAATCGGGTATGCTGTTTATGCAAGGAAACGAAGCGTGCGCTCAAGCCGCGCTTGATGCGGGCATGCGTTTTTTTGCCGGCTATCCGATTACGCCGTCCACGGAAATTGCGGAGATGTTGTCCGAACGCCTTCCCAGACTGGGTGGAAAGTTTATTCAAATGGAGGACGAGATTGCCAGCATGGGAGCGATTCTCGGAGCAGCCCTCGCCGGAAAAAAATCAATGACAGCGACTTCCGGGCCGGGTTTTTCATTGAAGCAGGAACTGATCGGGCTCGGCTGTTTGTGCGAAATTCCCTGTGTGATTGTGAATGTTCAACGAAGCGGGCCGAGCACGGGACTTCCCACAGCGCCGGCACAGGGAGATATCATGCAAGCACGGTGGGGGACGCATGGCGATCATCCCATCGTTGTTTTGTCGCCGTCCTCCGTGAGTGAAATGTACGAACTGACCGTGACAGCCTTTAATATTGCCGAATCCCTGCGTAATCCCGTGATCCTTCTGGCCGATGAAGTCGTAGCGCACATGCGCGAGAAAATTCAAATTCCAGAGTCCATCAAAGTAAAAGACAGGCTTAAACCAGATATTGCGCCGGAAAAATACCGGCCCTACGCGGTCGAAAAAGGAGAGTTCGTTCCTCGGCTGGCGGATTTCGGCGACGGTTACCGTTTCAATGTGACAAGTCTGATGCACGACGAAACCGGTTTTCCGACGAACCGGTCTGATGTAACAGGGGCTCTTTTAAAACGGTTGATGAGGAAAGTCGAGAGCCGACGGAAAGAATTTACATTTGTCGATTCAAAAGATGTTGAAGGGTCGCATCTCGTTCTTTTTGGTTGCGGGTCAACAGTCCGTTCAATCAAGCAAGCCGCGCGGGAAGCGCAAGCCAAGGGGTTAAGGGTGGGTTGGATGAAGACGTCGACAATCTGGCCGTTTCCCGACGAGATTTTTCAAAACCTTCCGAAAAGTGTAAAAACCATTCTTGTCTGTGAAATGAATTTGGGACAGCTTGTCCATGAGGTGAGGCGCGCAACTCCCGATAAAATTCGTGTCGATTCCGTCGCGATTGCGGATGGCCATTTCATAACGCCGTCAGACATTATGGCCAGGATAGAAGTGGTTTATTCATGAGAGGGTTGTAAAATGGCATTAGCGAATATTGAGAAATACTTGAGGTTGGATAAATTTCCTCACATATGGTGTCCGGGGTGCGGGAACGGGATTGTCCTACAAAGTGTTTTGCGTGGTTTGGATAAACTTCAGGTCGATCAAAATAAAGTTGTTGTTGTATCCGGGATCGGGTGTTCATCCCGTTCGGCGGGATACGTGGATTTCAACACATTGCATACGGCCCACGGCCGGCCCATTCCTTTTGCGACGGGGGTTAAGCTGGCGCGGCCGGATTTAACCGTCCTTGTGATTACCGGGGACGGAGACTTGGCTGCGATCGGAGGAAATCATTTTATCCATGCTGCGAGGCGAAATCTGGATTTGACTGTTGTTGTGATCAACAACAGTACCTATGGAATGACGAGCGGTCAGTATTCGCCCCTTACGCCAACCGGGGCATTTGCGGCGACTGCACCATACGGCAACATTGAGCCTCCGTTTGATCTTTGCCGGATGGCGGAAGCGGCCGGAGCGACTTATGTTGCCCGAACGACTTCTTTTCATGTCCTTCAACTTCCTGATTTTGTTGTCAATGCCGTTCGCAATAAGGGTTTTTCACTCATTGAAGTGATTACCGGGTGTCCAGTATACTATGGACGGATGAATAAATTGTCCGATCCTGTGGATATGCTGAAGTGGCAACGGCAAAACGCGATTAATCCCAAGCAGGCAAGCATGATGAGCCCGGAAGAATTGAAAGGCAAATTTGTCATTGGAGAGCTTCACCGGCACGAAGCTCCCGAATATACGGAAGAATATGATAAACTTATTCAAAAAGTTTTTCAGGAAAAAAGCTGATTCACCGAGCGACCGCTACGAAATTTGTATTTCGGGCAGCGGCGGACAAGGGATCATTTTGGCTGGAATTATTTTGGCAAAAGCAGCTCTCAAAGATGGAAAGAACGCTGTCCAGACGCAGTCTTACGGGCCAGAATCGCGGGGGGGAGCGAGCCGCTGCGAAGTTGTTGTCAGTGAGGGAGAAATAGATTATCCTAAGTTGATGGGAGTGGATTTGCTGTTGGCGTTAACCCAAGAAGCACTTACCAAGCAGATTCCCAATCTTAAGGCGGGCGCGATAACCATTTATGATTCGGTTTATATTAAAGAACCGCCCAAGAACCTTGAGAATTGTTTCGCAATTCCTTTTACGCAACTCGCGATGTCAGAGTTTCAGAATCGTCTCGTTGCGAATATGATCGCGCTGGGTGCTTTGGTAGGAATCAGTTGTGTTGTCAGTCGAGATGCGGTGCAAAGCGCTTTAATTTCTCATGTGCGCGAAAGTTTTCGTGATTTAAATATAAAAGCACTTTTGCGGGGGTTTGAGGAGGCTGATCGGCATCTTGCCGAGAAGGGTAACAAATGAAAATCCATGAATATCAGGCGAAGGAAATTTTAGCACGCTACGGCCTGCCGGTTGTTGCGGGGAAGGTCGCCGATTCTCCGGAAACCGTTTATCAAATTGCCAAAGCAATGGGGAAGCCTGTTGTCGTTAAAGCGCAGGTCCATGTCGGAGGAAGGGGCAAGGCTGGAGGGATTCAACTTGCCAATACGCCCGATGAAGCTCGCACGGCCGCTCTACGTCTTTTGGGGCAGCCGCTGAAAGGGCTTATTGTGGAGAAAGTGTTAGTTGAAGAACAGATCAGGGTTGAACGCGAACTGTACTTGGGCATTACCGTTGATCGACAACACAAGCAGAATGTTTTGCTTTTAAGTGCAGAAGGCGGTGTTGAAATCGAAGAACTGGCAGTCACCAAGCCGGAAGCGATCGGGAAACTTTATATTGATCCGATCAAATTTTTGTCTGAAGCCGAAGTAGATGCTTTACTCAAACAGCGGGACATCCCGGATATCGAGCACTTGAAGAAAATAATTTTCCAACTTGAAAAAGTTTACCGGGATTTAGATGCCGAACTGGCCGAAATCAATCCTCTGGCGTGGACCGCATCACATACTTATAATGTATTAGACGCAAAAATAAATATTGACGACAACGCTCTTTTCAGACAGCCCGGCATGGCCGTTTACAGAGAAGAAAGTGAAACGGACGCAATTGAACGGGAGGCTCATCGGCGCAAGGTTGCTTATGTGAGATTGGATGGCGAGGTGGGAATCATTGGTAATGGTGCGGGACTTGTGATGGGTACGATGGATGAAGTCAGCCATGCAGGCGGCCGTCCGGCAAATTTTTTGGATATCGGAGGGGGTGCCAAAGCTGACGCAGTTAAGAATGCATTGGAAATTATTCTGATGGATTCACAAGTAAAAGGGGTTTTTCTGAATATATTTGGTGGGATTACGCGTTGCGATGAAGTGGCCAAGGGGATTATTGCCGCATCCCAAGCCATTCATATTCAAGTTCCTATCGTCATTCGGTTGACAGGTACGCGGGCCGAGGAAGGCCGGACGCTTTTGTCAGGAACGCGCTTGATTCCGGTTCAATCCATGCAACAAGGGGCACAGAAAATTGTGGAACTGACCGGAGGGAGAAAATAGATGGGAATTTTAGCGGATCGCGATACGAAAGTCATTGTTCAGGGGATGACGGGACGTGAGGGCAGTTTCCATACGGAGCAAATGTTGGTTTACGGGACGAAAGTCGTGGGCGGGGTGACGCCCGGCAAGAAGGGCGAATCTGTTTGCGGTGTTCCTGTTTTTAATACAGTGAAGGAAGCCGTTTCCGAGACCCAGGCAACGGCGAGTGTTATTTTCGTACCGGCCCGCTTTGCGAAAGAGGCCATTTGCGAAGCTGTGGAAGGCGGTATCAAGCTGATTCTGTGTATTACCGAAGGAGTTCCCGTCCAGGATATGATTTATGTTATACACGTTGTGAAAAGTAAAGGAGTACGGTTGATCGGGCCAAATTGCCCCGGCATAGCGACAGCGGGTGAAACGAAATTGGGAATTATACCCGGGAGCATATTCTTGCGGGGCAATGTGGGATTGGCATCCCGCAGCGGGACGTTGACATATGAGATTGTAAACGGATTGACTCAGGCCGGCCTCGGCCAGTCTACGTGTGCGGGGTTGGGAGGAGATCCCATTATAGGGACGCAATTTATTGATATTCTGCCTCTTTTTGAAAGAGATCCTCAAACCGAGGTGATCATTTTAATCGGTGAAATCGGAGGGACGGCCGAAGAAGAAGCCGCATTCTATATCAAAAAAATGTCCAAACCGATTATCGGTTTTATTTCGGGCCGGACGGCGCCGCGTGGCAAACGGATGGGACATGCGGGGGCGATCATTTCAGGCGGGCAGGGAACGGCCGAATCTAAAGTAAAGGCTTGGCAAGAATCGGGAGTTTTTGTGGCTGAAACGACGAACGAGATTCCATTGTTAGTTAAAGAGGCTTTGAAAAAAGCCAACCATAGCAAAGAGGTGCGAAAATGAGTAACGAACCAAGTGAGCTTAAAGAAATTAAAATTGTCGATACGACATTAAGAGACGGGGAGCAAACGGCTGGAATTGTATTTACCAATGAAGAAAAGATTGAGATTGCCCGCATGTTGGCCCAAGCGGGCGTTTATCAGATCGAAGCCGGTGTCCCCGCGATGGGTGGCGATGAAAAGGAAACCATTAAGGCCATCGTCAAAGCCGATCTCAAGGCCAGCATCTTGGGGTGGTGCCGCGCTGTTGTCAGTGATGTCAATGACGCGATTGACTGCGGTTTGGATGCGGTCTGCGTTTCTGTTTCTGTTTCCGATATTCACATCCAAAAAAAATTGGGCAGGGATCGCGCATGGGTATTGGATACGACGGCCAGAGTCGTTAATTATGGGAAAAGCAACGGCCTTTATGTCTCGGCAAATGCAGAAGACGCCTCCCGTGCGGATATGGATTTTTTCCTCGAATTTATTCGGACGGTGAGAGAAGCAGGGGCAGACCGGCTCCGTTTCTGTGATACCGTTGGTTTGCTTGGCCCCTTTCAAACATATGAAAAAATAAAAACAATTGTCAATGTGATCGATATTCCCGTTGAGATTCATACGCATAACGATTTCGGCATGGCAACTGCTAATGCTCTCGCAGGGATTAGAGGCGGTGCAACATTTGTCAGTACAACGGTGAACGGGCTCGGTGAGCGAGCAGGTAATGCGGCGCTGGAAGAGGTTGTGATGGCCCTTAAGTATGTGGAGAATCGGCCGCTTAGTTTTGATATCTCGAAACTTCGTGCGCTTTCAGAATATGTCGCAAAAGCCTCGGGGCGTGAGGTGTGGGTGAGTAAGCCGATTGTGGGTAAGAATATTTTCTTTCACGAGGCAGGGGTGCAGGCAGCCGGGGTCATCCGGGACCCGAAAACGTATGAAGTGTTTTCACCGGATGAAATTGGCGGAGCGCGGCAGATTCTGATCGGGAAACATTCCGGGACTAACACCATTCAGTGGAAATTCCACGAATATGGGATTGTTTTATCGGAAGATGATGCCAGGAAGATTTTGGAGAAGGTCAGGGAGCAAGCTATTAAGGTCAAGAGGCCTCTTTTCGACAAAGAGCTAATGTATATTTATTATCAAGAAGTTGGCCAGCCAGAGAAATAGTCAACAAAAAGATTCGACGGTAAAAGGAGTGGTAAAGTTCTAGATTTCGATTACTCATTATCATAATTGAAAGGGGAAGCCATGTTTGTTTGGATTTTTCATCGCGTGAGCGGATTAATTTTGATCGTTTTAATGGGGTTTAAAATTTATACCGGGTACGGCATTTTAGGCAGATACGGAGAGAAGTCGATTGAAGCCATGCGGGTTTTGCATCGCCATATGTCGTTGGATATTTTAATCGTCGGCCTTTTTATTTATCACGCCATGTATGGATTGCGCACGTGTCTCATTGATTTGGGCCTGAGAGGTGAAAAAACACTCTTTTGGGTGCTGACGGTTCTGGGCACCGCAATTTTCTTCGTCATCTCGTGGCTTTTGATTTTGCCCAGGTATGGTTCATGAGAAATGAAGTTTTGTCGTATGATGTGATTGTTATCGGAGGGGGATTGGCTGGCTTGATGACGTCTTTGGGCGTGACAGGCAGCCAGAAGCTCGCGCTTTTTTCAAAAGTGCATCCGCTGCGTTCACATTCGCTTGCCGCGCAGGGAGGCCTGAACGCTGCATTGGGGAATGTTCCGGGCAGTGCCGATGACAGCTGGGAAAAGCACACTTTTGACACCATTAAAGGAAGCGACTACTTAGCGGATCAGGATGCCGTTGAGATTATGTGCCGGATGGGCCCTGAAGTGGTCTACGAGCTGGAACATTGGGGCGTTCCGTTCAGTCGCACGCCGGAATGCAAAATTGCCCAGCGCCCGTTCGGCGGAGCGGATTATCCTCGCACATGTTATGCCACAGATAGAACGGGCCATGTTTTGCTCCATACCTTATATGAACAGAGCTGCAGAAAAAATGTCGAAGTCTTTTCAGAATGGCTAGTGACATCGCTTGTCATCGAAGATAATCAAGTACAGGGCATTATTGCCCTTCATTATGAATCGGGAGAGGTTCGGGCTTTTTCTGCCCGTGTGGTTGTGTTTGCAACCGGCGGATACGGTCGTGTATACGGAAATAGTACCAACGCCCTTATTAATACCGGAAGCGGCATTGCCGTTGCTTATCGTGCCGGGGTTCCGATCAAAGATCTGGAATTTGTCCAGTTTCACCCCACCACGCTTTATGGTACCAACATTTTAATTACCGAGGGAGCAAGAGGGGAGGGTGGGATTCTTGTTAATAACAAGGGCGAGCGATTCATGAAACGATATGCCGAAAAGCTTATGGAGCTTGCACCCCGCGATATTGTTTCCCGTTCGATGACGACAGAAATTTTGGAAGGATTTGGGTTTGAAAACGCGTATTTGCATCTTGATTTAAGACATTTGGGAAGGGAAAAAATAATGGAACGGCTTCCCGGCATCTGTGATATTGCTATTGATTTTGCCGGCGTTGATCCCGTTAAAGAGCCGATTCCGGTGCAGCCCGGGCAGCATTATTCAATGGGCGGAATCGATACAAATGAAAAAGGTGAAACGAAAATTCGCGGTTTGTATGCGGCCGGTGAGTGTGCTTGTGTTTCCGTGCACGGGGCCAACCGGCTGGGCGGGAATTCTCTTTTGGAAACGGTCGTTTTTGGAAAAATCGTTTCGACACATCTTCGAGAATTTTTAAAATCTCAAGGCGATACCCGAGACGCGTCTTTTCTTGATAAGGCCCTTGAAAAAGAGAAACAAAGAATTGAAGAACTTCTTAAGCGAAAAGGGGAACGGCGGTATACGGAAATTCGCGATGAATTGCGCCGCGTGATGTTTGCGGATGTCGGAATATTTAGAAAGGAAGAAGAGTTACGCAGGGCTTGCGAAGTAGTTCAGCGGCTGAAACGGGATTACCGTGATGTGTCGGTTCGCCATAAATCCCGGTACTTTAATTTCGAGTTGATCAATGTCCTTGAGTTAGAGGGAATGCTTGACCTGGCCGATATTATTTCTAGAGGGGCATTGGCCCGCAGAGAGAGCCGGGGATCTCATTTCCGGACGGATTATCCCAAACGTGATGACCCAAACTGGTTGAGACACACGTTAGCTACGTTTACGCCCAATGGGCCGGAATTCGATTACAAAGAGGTTAAAATAACACGCTATGCACCACAAGAAAGAAAATATTGATATTGAAGAGAAGGTATTTTCCTTCAAGATTTTCCGTTTCGACAAACGGAAAGATCAAGGGCCGTACTTTGAATGCTTTAATGTAAAGGCTAAAAAAGGGATGACTGTTTTGGAGGCGCTGCTTAAGATCCAGGAAGATCAGGACCCGAGCCTGGTTTTCCGGTACTCGTGCCGCGGGGCGGTTTGCGGATCTTGTGCGATGATTATCAACGGCCACCCGAATCTGGCCTGCCGAATTCAATTAGCGAATCTACCTTCGCCGGAAGTTTTAATCGAGCCTTTGCCAAACTTTGAGATTATTAAAGACCTTATCGTGGACATGGAACCGTTTTGGAAGGCTTATCGGATGGTCGAACCGTGGTTGATGCCGGGCGAGAGGGAAAAGCAGGGTGAGCATCTTGTGACGGAGAAGAACCGGGCTCAAATTGACCAATTTGTGAATTGTATTCTTTGTGCCTGTTGTTATGGAGCCTGTCCAGTGGTCAGTCGCGATGAAGACTACCTTGGGCCGGCGGCGCTTGCAAAACTTTTTCGGTTTATCCGTGATTCCAGAGACAAGCGGAATTGGGAAGATACGTTTAAACGACTGGATAATGAGCACGGGGCTTGGGGTTGTGATACGGTGTTTCGTTGCGTCGACGCTTGCCCGAAACAGGTCCGGCCGACGGACGGAATCGAAGCCTTGAGGAGGCGGATGGTTTTAAGGCCGTTTATTCGTCAGGCGGCCCACGAAGCAAAGAGTGAATCGAAATGAAATTGACCGAATCATTGATGACACGCAGAGAATTTATCCGGGGTTGGATGATCAGCATGGCATCTTTTTTCGCCGGATCTGTTTTTTATCCTTTTTTCCGCTTTTTGACGCCGCGAGAGATGGATGCCGGCCCGTCAGAAATCAAATTACCGTTGGCAGAGTGTAACCTGGCGCCCAATACAGGTAAAATATTTCCGTTCGGCCGAAAGCCGGGTCTTTTAATTGTGACCGAACAGGGAGAATGGATCGCATTAAACGCTGTCTGCACGCACTTTGAATGCACGGTTCACTACGATGCCGTCACGCGGCAAATTGTATGCCCCTGTCACCAAGGGTTCTATGATGTTTATGGAAAGAATATTAAAGGCCCGCCTCCGCGGCCGCTCGAGCGATATGAAATTACGCGGGACATTGCCGGCCTTGTGATTTCGAAGCCCGGAAAAAAGAAAGAGACGAAGAAATGACCGGATCAAACGTTTTGCAAAAGTTATATCAATGGTGCGAAGAACGGATCAAATGGCAAGGCCTGCTGGAATTTATGAAAAACAAAAAAGTGCCCGTTCATAACCATAGCGTTTGGTACTACGGGGGGAATATCCTTATTACTTTTTTTCTCATTCAGGTGGTAACGGGGATAGCACTGCTTTTTTATTATCAGCCGACACCCGAAACGGCTTATGAAAGTGTGCGTGCAATTATTCTTGAGACCCGTTTTGGCTGGCTGATCCGGTCCCTCCATAGTTGGTCGGCGAGCTTGATGGTTGCGACAGCTTTTGTTCATTTATTCAGTACGTTTTTTTTAAAAGCATACCGTAACCCTCGGGAATTGACGTGGATGAGCGGGATGTTAATGTTTTTTGCAATTCTTGGGTTCGGTTTTTCGGGATACCTGTTGCCATGGAATGAGTTGTCTTACTTCGCAACCAAAGTGGGGACTGGTATTGCGGGTCAGACCCCTTTTGTCGGGACTTATTTAAAATTCTTTTTGCGCGGCGGCGAAGAAGTGGGGGCGGCAACCTTAAGCCGCTTTTTTGCCTTTCATGTTTGTGTTCTGCCGATGGGTTTAGCCGCTTTGTTGGCGATACACCTCATTTTGATTCAGGTACATGGATTGAGTGTTCCGGTGTCCCTGGAAGAAAAAAAGGACAAGCTCAAATCGGTTGCGTTTTTTCCGGATTTTGTTCTTCGTGAGTGCGCTGTGTCGTGTCTCATGATAGCGGTTGTCGTGAGTTTATCCGTTCTTTTTCCATGGGAATTGGGTAAAAAAGCGGATCCGTTTCTTGCAACGCCCTCAGGGATTCAACCCGAGTGGTACTTTTTGTTTATGTTTCAGGCGCTTCAAATGATTCCTGCAAAGTTAGGATTTTTGGAGGGAGAAAAGGTGGGAATTCTCTTCTTTATTTTGGGATTTGCCTTCATGTTATTTGTGCCTGCTATAGACAGGCAGGCGGAAAAAGGAAAGAAAAGTCCTTTGTTTACTTGGTTGGGTGTGCTTATCGGGATGTTTGTTGTGGGAATGACATTAATGTCGATGATTGCAAACAGGTAAAAAAATGAATTTAAAACAGCGATACTTTGTAGCTTGTTTGGTAGTAATCTGGTTTGGAACTATTTGGGGTTGTTTAGTTCCGTGCCTGTTCGCACAAAATTCGGAGGAAGAAAAACCAGCGGTTATTAGCGAAGCGGCTCCGAATCCCGATCTTACCATCGATGAACTCCAGCGAGCCGAGGCCCTCAAGCATATTCCGGAACTTATCGTCTTTCTTGCATTGACTCTGACGCTCGCGTTTTTTTTGAGATCGAAAGCTTGTGACTTCGAGAAGCTGAGAGAAGAACGGTTTTTTCAAGGCGAAACCCCGAACGGAGGCAAATCATGAAATTTTATGTTGCAGCAACTCGCCAAAATGACGGTAAAACCATGGTTTCGTTAGGGCTGATGAGTGCTTTGCACAAAAGGGTTGAGAATATCACCTACATGAAACCAGTCGGACAACAGTTTCGAATCATCAACGGCGAAAAAATTGATAAAGATGTTATTCTGATGTCAAAGGTTTTTGATATTAAGGGGAATTTGAAGGATATGAGTCCAATAGCGATTCCTCAGGGTTTTACAGAAGATTACATTTTGAATGGAGATCGGTCCGTATTGGCTCAAAAGATTAAATCTGCTTATGATCGTCTGGCAGCGCAAAGCGATTTGGTGTTAATTGAGGGAACGGGCCACGCAGGCGTTGGATCAGTCTTTGATATGTCCAATTCGGATGTCGCATCGCTTCTGGGCGCGAAAGCGATCATTGTCAGCTGCGGCGGTATCGGCAGACCGATTGATGAGATTATGCTTAACCAAGTTAAATTTGCCTCGGACGGTGTTGACGTGTTGGGTGTCATCGTGAATAAAGTGATGAAAAGCAAATATGATAAGATCAACGATATAGTCCGAAAAGGATTGGCCAGAAAAAATATCGAAGTTTTGGGCGTGATTCCATTTGAAGAAGTTTTGTCAAACCCTACAGTTTCAGAGATGCTGGAAGAGTTGGGCGGAGAGCTTTTGTGCGGCAAGAGTGGATTGAATAATGTGGTGGAGCATTTCGTTATCGGCGACCTAATTGCCCATGAAGCGTTGGATTATTTTTCCGGGAGTACGCTGCTGATTATACCCGGGAATCGGGAAGATTTCATTTTTTCAGCGCTCAGTGGCTGGGTGCTGGGCGTGACAGAAAAATATCATATTTCCGGCATTATTGCCACGTATGGAAAAAAACCGTCGAAACGGATTATCGATGTTGTCGATCGGGCCAATATCCCGCTTATTGCTGTTAACGAGGACTGTTTTTCAACTGCTTCCGAGATCAGTAAGATGATATTTAAATTGCGGGCTGAGGATCATGTGAAGATTCAGAAAACCGAAGATTTAATCGAAAAATATGTGGATATTGACAAGCTTTTTGATTTGATCAAGAACGATTAGCCTGGATTTCTCATCGCTAATGAGAAATTCCGCTCGTAAGAGCTGCGTGCAAAGACGGTTTACATCTTTGCGACGCAGGGCTTATTTTTTGCGCCCTGATTTAATAAGGGCGCAAAACTTTGGGCACAACTCATTGCGCCCAAAGCGACCTTCTCGGTGATTCGCAAAATTGATGAGAAGGTCGGGTTAATCGGCAAAGACGTTTTTTCTTCAAAGTTCAGAGTCGGATGAAAGCGAAGCAGATTTCGAACGGGAAAATATCGGAATCGGCGAGAGAGGATAGAGAATTGGTTATGAATGAAAAAATATTAATCATTGATGATGATATTGATGTGATCGAAGCCACCAAAGTTGTTTTGGGAACAAAAGGGTATCAAGTATTTTCAGCGGTGAATAAACAGGAGGGGTTTGAGAGAGTTGAAGGGGTTGTCCCGGATTTAATTATCATGGATGTGATGATGGAGAGGATGAACGACGGCATCGATTTGACGAGGAAACTCAAGCAAGACAGCCGCTACCAAAGAATTCCTATTTTAATGTTGACCGCTGTAGGGCAGGTGACGGGTTTTAAATTTCACGTGGGGGAGGACGATAATTTCTGGCTGCCCGTCGACGATTATTGTACCAAGCCGCTTTCTCTTGAGGTTTTACTTTCCAAAGTTGAGAAATTGCTTCATTCAGCCGGGAAAAAATGATCTGCTCGCCTGTCTTATTGAAGCGGTTTTTTCTCTCGTTCAATTTCAATCCAGCATTATAAATTCATCACTTATTAAACCCATCCCATTGAATGTGGTTTGGTCGTACGATGGCCGGGCACTGATATTAGTTGTTGTGAAATATCCTTTTCCAATTTAAAGGTAAGAGAAGAAAAGAAACGATTGACTATGGAACGGAGGAAGCAATACAATCTCAACCACGACGTAAACCGGGATCAAAGTGCAAACTCAAATTCTCCGGAAGTGTCCAAAAAGGTTTGACGACATACAACCTTATTAATTGTTGTTAATTTGTTATTAACGGGATGTTTGAAAAGGGAAAGCTAAGTATCGGGAAGAGGAGGGTGAAAAAATGGCAAAAATATTAATCATTGATGACGATTCCGATATCGTAGAAGCGATGAGAGTGGTTCTGGAAAATAAAGGGTATGGGGTCGTTTCGGCCGAAAATGGCAAAGATGGATTAATTAAAGCAAGTTTAGAAAAACCCGAACTTATTATTTTAGATGTGATGATGCCTGGAATCGATGGATTCGAAGTCGCACGCGAACTAAAGAAAAATGTCGTTGTAAAAAATATTCCCATCCTGATGCTGACTGCTGTCAAAAAGAAAACAGGCTTTGATTTCAAAGCAGAAGCTGGCGATCCAGATTGGTTGCCGGTCGATGATTATTGCGATAAACCGTTGGATTACGAGGTTCTTCTTGAGAGAGTGGCCGTGTTAATTTCGAGGAGCAAGCTATGACTATAACGGTCACGTTATAGAGAGCTCACGATGAATACATGGTTGAAGAAAATTGGATGGACGGTTAAAAGTTCACCATTTGCATGAGAGACGCACATACGAATATAATTCCAGCAGAAGAACGGCTAATTGACCGAGTCTATTGGCTCATCAATTTGAGATGGATTGCTATTGCCGGAGTTGTCAGCACCGTTTATATCGCATCAGAAATTCTTCACATCCCGCTTGAGGTGTTTCCCCTTTATGGCGTTGTGTTTTTTTTAATTGTTAATGCTGTTTTATTGCGGTGGGTGATTGTTTATTTCCAGGATCGAAAGTTTTTCAAGAAAATGAAAACTCTGATGAGTTTTCAACTTTTCTTGGATCTTTTTTATCTCGCCGCCTTGATTCATTTTTCTGGAGGAATAGAAAATCCATTCTACTTCTATTTTATATTTCATATTATTATTGCCGGTATTTTACTGTCACGCCGAGCCACTTATCTAATAGCAACGTATGCCAGCGCTATTTTTCTTATAGTTGTTTTTTGTGAGCAATGTGGTTTTTTGACGCATCATTGTTTGAAAGGAGTATTTTCTGCGCCCCTGAGTGGGAACTTTTTGTATCTGATGGGGGCGTCCTTTGTTTTCATGAGTACCTTATATATTACCGCTTATTTGACGACATCAATTTCAATTCAACTCACGGAACGCGAGCAGAGTTTAAAAGTTGCAAACAAACTGCTCAAAGAAAAAGACCGTGTGAAGAGTGAATATGTTCTACGTGTGACCCATGATATTAAAGAAGATCTTGCAGCCATTCATAGTTGTATCGAACCCGTTCAAAAAGGTATCACCGGAGCTCTGAATGAAAGGCAAACCGATCTTTTGAGGCGGGCGAGAGTGCGAAGTAAGCAGCTTGTCGTGTTTGTCGATGCGCTTCTTGAAATCACAAGACTTAAACTGACCGAAAAAATAGAAATGAAATATTTTTCCGTTAACGAATTAGTGCAGGAAATCCAGGAAATGTTTGCGGTTTCTGCGCAAGAAAAACAAATTTCATTTGAAGTGTGTGCGGATCCAGATATTCCTTCGATGAAGGGAGTTCGGGTTTACGTTCATGAAGCCATACTGAACCTGCTGAATAATTCTCTGAAGTATACTCCCGAGAAAGGTAAAATTGTGTGGGAAATTCGAAATCATCAGAATGTTCTTTTTGTCAAAATCAGCGATACCGGGATCGGTATTCCCCGGGAGGATTTGCCCCGTATTTTTGAAGAATTTTACAGAGCCGGAAATGCAAAAGAAAGAGAGAAAAAGGGAACGGGGCTGGGCTTATCGATTACGAAAGCCATTGCCGAAATGCATCATGGAAAAGTTTGGGTTGAGTCTGAGCTGGGAAAAGGGACGAGTGTTTACTTGGAATTTCCAAGTGGTGCATAAAAAATTTATTTTCGCAGTGTGATTATCGGAATTGTAGTATTTATGACCCATATGTCTTCCCATAATAATTTCCACCGAAATATTCAAGAAAGTAAAGATCTGAGTTGTTCGGATTTACCATCCAAGCCGAACTCCAAGATAAACAAAATTCTAGTCACAGGCGCTTCAGGATATATCGGAGGAAGATTAGTCCCGGAATTGCTGGCGCGAGGTTATCAAGTGAGGGCGATGGTGCGGAGGGCTTCACCTGAATATCAAGCGCTATGGCCCGAGGCTGAAATAGCTGTTGCCGATGTGCTGGATGAAAAACTATATTCTTTAGAAAAGGCACTGGAGGGGATTGATACAGCATATTATTTACTGCATTCTTTGAATCTGGGGCTGAAGGAATTCGAAGCGGCAGATATTAAAGCCGCGGTGAATTTTAGAAGGGCAGCAGACGAGCAGAGGATTCAGCGCATTATCTATCTTGGCGGGCTGGGTGATATTCAAAGTTCCCTGTCGTCTCATTTACGCAGCCGTATGGAAGTCGCAGAAGAGCTTAAGCGCGGGAAGGTTCCCGTCACCATTCTCAGGGCCGGTGTTATTATCGGCTCGGGAAGTGCGTCCTTTGAAATTATTTTACACTTGGTAAAAAAACTTTATATCGTTTTAGTACCTCGTTGGGCGAAGAACAGATGCCAACCGATCGCGATTCGGGATGTGATTAAATATCTAGTCGGAGTTTTGGAAGTTCCCGAAACGACCGGAAAAAATTTTGATATCGGAGGAAAAGATATTCTGACTTATGAAAAAATGCTGAAGATCTTAAGCAGGATCCTTAATCAAAAAAGAATTTTTATGCATGTTCCTTTTTCCAACATCGGGGCTTATGCATATTTTGCTAGTTTACTGACCCCAGTACCTGCTTCCATTACACAATGCTTAATGGAAGGCCTAAAGAATGAAGTTGTTTGTCAGAATATTCTTATCAACAGTTATTTGCCATTTGAACCCATGTCGTATAGGGAGGCGATTGTCAGAGCGATATCCCGCGAAGAGCAGGACAGAGTTTATACGCGATGGTCAGATGCGTATCCTCCAGCTCATGAGCTTGCGATTAAACTTCACGAACTGAAAACCGGTCCCGCTTATAGCACTCGTTGTTCTATTCTTGCGGATAAAAGCGCTGAGTCTCTTTTTAAATCGCTTTGCCACGTGGGCGGTAAAAAGGGGTGGTTTCAGAACAATTGGATGTGGCGTTTTAGGGGATTGCTCGATCGGATGCTGGGCGGAGTGGGTACATCTCGCGGGCGGCGAAGTTATTCCAGCTTAAAAATTAATGATGTAATTGATTTTTGGCGAATAGAAGATATTAAGGAAGGCCAAAGGCTTCTTTTGCGTGCAGAGATGAAACTGCCCGGTAAAGCATGGCTTGAATTTAATATTGAGGAAGTTGATAATATGAGGAAATTGTCAGTGATTGCTTATTATAATACGCGAAGTCTATGGGGGAGGTTGTATTGGTATGGATGCCTGCCTTTTCATTTCATCATTTTTAAAAAACTTCTTGTGGATATTGAAAAGAGAAGCTTAAGCAAGGAATCATAATTCATGGGTGAGTACCGAGTTTAAAACCTGGAGCAGCCCTGTTGGTGTCGGGCTGATTGGAAATAGTCAGCTTTCGCGTATCTATTTAGCGTATTGAAACCCAAAGGAGATGCAGAAAGCCTCCGCTCCGCTGCGCCGACGATTTCTTGTCGAACGGCCAAAACAGAAATC
>Ga0156235_107_pt1 | contig 32734 bp, 27 predicted proteins | sample RifCSPlowO2_12_FD_107882 | JGI IMG/M metagenome (GOLD analysis project Ga0156235, IMG submission 107882) | Omnitrophica bacterium RIFCSPLOWO2_12_FULL_44_17 | reverse complement strand
CAAGGGGCATAAGACTCTCCTTTTAAGGTTATTGGAACTAACCCTAATGTATCGGATTTGTCTTACTGCCCCTGTTGTTGAGGTAGAGCCTTGGGTTGGCGGGTACGCCACATAGTGTGGCGCAGGTTACCTGCCTGCTTTATCAACGATTCATCGCTCCTCGAATTTTAAGCAATAACCATGTGTAGTCCACATTGTTTAAAACTCCGTCGCGATTCAGATCCAAAGTTGTGAAAACGTCCGACGGCAAATTAGCGGAATATGGAATAATTGTGATGAACGCTCTTGCCGTAATGTAATCGGACGTATTGACTATGCCATCATGATTAAGGTCGTAATTCTTCAATTTTATATGCTCCGCCAAGTCTTTCGCTGCCTGGATAATCCTCATAACCGTCCTGATTTTTGAATAAACGATTTGGAGGTCATTATTGTCTAAAACTCCATTTCCATCTACATCAAGCGCCTGTGCAACATCCGCCGGCAGCCGATTGGGATGATCGATGGCTTCTGGATATAGTCCCCTTGCCTGAAGGATATCCAAGTTGTTTACTGTACCATCGCCGCTGAGGTCATAGTTATTGGCGGCAATCCTATTTGCGAGGTCTTGAAGTCTGCTGTTTTCCACACCCACGAAGTTCGGAATAGCAGACACTACTGTCCATGCATCACCGCGAGTTTTAACCGCTACCTCATATTTGAATTGCCAAGATTTAACTAATAAATCAAACGCGACGGTATATTCACATTGAATGGGATAGGTCTGCGCACATGCGGGACCGCTAATCAAACGGTAATTGGATACTGACAATATACTTGCCGTTTCATTTTGGTTAAACACCAAATCTTTGATTGCTGGTTTTGTCACATCAGGATGATTGGGTGGTATATACACAGGTTGATTCAAAGCGGGATTGCTGCTATCAACCCAAAAGTCAGCAAATTTAGCTTCAACCTTGATGGGATCCCCATTTTCAACGGGAAAACCGAATGTGATTCTGGTTGGCATGTCCGGCTTTGATGCAAGGTCATACCAATACTCCATCCAGGATAAATCTGCAAAATGGGTTTTCTTGACCGTCAGAAAATCTATCCATGTTTCTCCCACTTTGATATTTTTCACGATCGAAAAAATATTAATGTAATCGGTCGCGTTGTAATCCCAAGCACCGATCCAACCAGGGACGCCGTCACTCCGACGAATTCCTAAATTAGCCCATTGACAGGCGAAAACCGTTACGGTTTCTGGATCCATACAATTAGTTTGCATCGGCCCGTTGGTTGCCACTTGTTGAAGCATAATCGAGGGATCTCTCATTCTTATGTCATTCAGTTCTATCACAAGTAATCTTTTCATAGGATCCAGTATCCCCGCGTGGAATTCATATTGAATGCCGTAGAGTTCAAGGTAAACTTTGTAGCCGGTGACTGTACCATTGACGCAGGTTTGTCCGGGCAGAGGCGGCCAACCATAACAATTGTTTGCCCAATAAGCAAACTGAGGCGGTTTATTCGTCACCATATGAATGGCATCTTTCTCGATATCCGTCAAATGAAGCATGTTGGCCAAATCTGTCTTTGCTTGCAATAGAGCCTCGTCAGGACTGTAAGCCCAAGCGATATTCGACATTGCAGCAAAAGATACGATTCCGGTTACAAGTAAAACAAAGACAGCAAGCACAAAAAGTTTTGATAAATTTCCTTTCTGGTGTTTATAAATCGTTTTCATGTTTAAGCCCTCCGGCCTTTCTAAATTTGTAAATAAAACATTATAAATAGCATAAGAAAAAGTCCAAAAAATTTTCCTTCAAATTTTTCCTGGTATGGAACGGATTTAAATTTCGATAATTTTATGCCATTCATGCTTATTAACCTTCTGTGAAAAGTCTAACATTAGGTGATCCGGAGTCAAACATTCCAAAAAGAAATAATGACTTACTTTTTGACTTTTTAAAAGTTTCGCACCTTGTTTGAGCGTCAGACCCTAAGGGGTCGGTAACAGTTTGAGATTGGAGCGAATGCCAAATACGAGCAGGAGACAGAAGGATAACCTGATTAAAGAGGACTCTCTAAATGGTTTTGGCTGGGAATCCTTCCACCATCTTTTTTCCGATTTGCTCAAGAATCAAAAGGATGGCAGATAGGAAATGATTATTCCGGAATCTAATTTCCAGCAAGGGCTGTAGTGCAGCCCATAAATCCGGACCGATTTTTTCATTCAGATTTTGATCGGCAATGACAGCAAACAGGCGCTGTTTTGTTGCGAGATAAATGAAAAGCCCGTTCTTTTGAGGCAGCTTATGAATGTTGAGTGTGTGAAAAAGTTTGATAGCGCGGCTGAAGGGATCCGTGACGGGGCATTGCCATTCTAAGTAGATTGAGATTTTCCCGGTCGATTTTAATTCGATCTCACGGATGGCTTCTGCGATTTGATCGATTTCGTCATGCGTAAAGAAGAACTTCGGATGAAATTTTTTCAGCATAATCGTCTCATCATTCCGAGTTACCAGTTTCCGGATATTCCGCTTCCCAAAAACCTTCCGCGCCCTGATCCCGGGCGGAGATATCCTTTTCGATATCCCGAACTTGACAAAAGAAAAGAAGGATTCGTCCAGCGGATGAACAAATTAAAATAGATGAATTCGGAAAAGCTTATGATCGTTCCGTAAAGCAGCCACCATTCCAAAAAAGAATATGTTTCGACTTGTCTTTGATAGGTTGCCGAGGCATGCTTGACGCCGAGCCGATAGGACACATAAGAAAGCAAGTCAACGATGATGGTGATGAGAAGTAAAATGAGCAGAACATATTTAGCTTTCGTGGAAAGGTCAAATTGTTTTTCGCCATTTATAATGGATAGGGAAGTATTCGGGGCGATTTTCTGAACGATCATTTGAACAGCGTCAGAAACACCGCGATTGTATTCAGAATCGCGGAAGCGAGGAGCGATCACGTCACGAATTAATTTTCTTGTGAAAGAATAGGAAATTTTTTCTTCCAAGCCAAAACCAACTTGAATCCACGCGCGATGTTCTTTCTCGAAGATAATCAGGATCATTCCGTTTCCCTGATCTTTGTAGCCTATTTTCCATGCACTGGCGAGTTGGCTTCCGAAGGATTCCATTGAATTGTCATCGTAGGTGGGAAATGTGGCGACTAATATTTGATGGGTGGTGATATCTTCAAAGTCTTGCAGATATTTTTCAAGTGATTTCTTAGTGTTGTTTGAAAGCATGTCAGAGAAGTCATTAACATATGACTTGCGCTCCGGAAATTCTTCCGAAAACGCTTTGCTGCTTAAGCTTAACGCGAAGATCAGCAATATCGAGCTTTTTAGAATAAAATGAGATTTCATAGGCTTCTGCTTTTAAATTAATGTTTTATTTATATAAATCGGCCATTCCGCTTAATATTTGAAATGGTAATTATAAGATTATCAAAATGAAAGTCACTTGGCGATGGGCACCAGTCATTCTTCGTGAAATGAGAGGAGGAAGCTGAATATAAGAAATAAAATTTTTAAACTTTTTACGGCTTCTTCTTTCACACTTTATGCTTTGATTCAAAATTTTGTATGTCCTTGCAACATGGGTACTTGCGACTTGTTTGCTAAAAAAACTTGCATCGAAATACGCAATCAAGTATAATTCGTAAACCTATGAAGAATAATAAGTTGCGATTGAATCCTGTTAAGAATCTACCATTTTGATGTTTACTGTGCGTTATCCGTATGTCTAAGCCTTCCGAAATGAAAGACCTCGAAAAATTGCGTCACAGCAGTGCCCATATTTTAGCCCAAGCGGTGCAGGTTTTATTTCCGCAAGCCAAATTTGGGATCGGACCGGCGATCAAAGATGGTTTTTATTACGATTTTGATTTAGATCATCCGTTTTCACAAGAAGATTTGGAGCGAATCGAGAAGAAATGCCGCGAAATTATCAAGGAAGCTCAACCGTTTGTCGGGCGCATTGTGAGCCGGCAGGAAGCGGAAGAAATATTCCGTAGCCGCAACGAAAAGTATAAGCTCGAAATTCTTGCCGGGCTTACGGATGAAAATATTCAGCTATACCAGAACGGTGCATTTATTGATTTGTGTGCCGGGCCGCATGTTGAGAATACAAGCGAAGTGAAAGCGTTTAAACTTTTGAGTGTTGCAGGAGCCTATTGGCGCGGGAGCGAACAAAATCCGATGCTGCAACGGATTTACGGAACTGCATTTACATCCGAAAAAGATTTAAATGATTATCTGCTTCGCCTTGAGGAAGCCAAGAAACGCGATCACCGTAAAATCGGCCGTGAACTTGATTTGTTCAGTTTCCATGAGGAAGCGCCGTCGATGCCGTTTTATCACCCGAAAGGGTTGGTTATTTATAATGAATTGATTCGTTTTTGGCGGGAAGAGCATGATCGGGAGGGGTATCAGGAAGTGAGAACGCCGACGATTTTGAAAGACGAATTGTGGCGCCAGAGCGGCCATTATGCACATTACAAAGATAAAATGTATTTTACAAAATTAGGGGAAGAATCTTTTGCGATTAAGCCGATGAATTGTCCGGGCGGAACGCTGATTTATCGAACTAATCAGCGTTCCTATCGGGAATTGCCGATGCGGATGTCTGAATTGGGGCTGGTTCACCGGCATGAACTGTCGGGGGTTTTGCACGGACTTTTCCGCGTGAAAGCATTCACGATTGATGATGCGCATATTTACTGCATGCCGGAGCAAATCGAGTCGGAAATTTCGAAAGTCATTAAACTGATTCTGAAGATTTATGATAAGTTCGGGTTCAGGGATGTGGCTATTAGCTTATCCACCCGACCGGTAGAGTCGATGGGGGCTGATGAAATTTGGGAAAAAGCAACCAACGGACTCAGGCAGGCATTGAATGACAATCAAATCGATTACCATGTCAACGAAGGTGGCGGGGCATTTTATGGCCCGAAAATTGATTTTGAAGTAACGGATTCGATCGGACGCGAGTGGCAGTGCGGCACGGTCCAGCTCGATTTTCAAATGCCGGAACGTTTTGGGCTTGAATATGTCGGAGTGGACGGTAAAATGCACCGTCCGGTGATGATTCATCGGGCGATCCTGGGTTCGGTAGAACGGTTTTTGGGTATTTTAGTGGAACATTTTGGCGGAGCGTTTCCGGTGTGGCTTGCGCCGGTTCAAGTAGTGGTAGCGACAATTACGGAAAAACAGGATGAGTACGCGCGCGAAATTCATCAGAAACTCTTTGCGAACGGAATCCGGGCGAACTTGGATTTGCGGTCAGAAAAAATTTCGTATAAAGTCCGTGAAGCAGAAATGCAAAAAATTCCTTATATTGCGGTAATCGGCGCGAAAGAAGTTGAGACGGGGACGGTTTCGCTTCGGGCGCGCGGCCGGAAAGATTTAGGAGTGATATCAATCGAAGATTTTATTAACAAAGTAAAACGGGAAATGAATGAACGCTCCGCTTGGGATGTTGTATAGGTGACGATGTCTCAGGCGAGGTTTCATGCAACACAGGAGGTGACTTATTATTGATAAACGTTTAATCAGGCGAAATGAACGAATCAAAGTACCGCAGATTCGTTTGATTGGAGCAGAGGGAAATCAAATCGGAATTGTAACACCGCAGGAAGGAATCAGACTTGCGCGCGAAGCAGGATTGGATCTCATAGAAATTTCACCGACAGCAAAACCTCCGGTATGCCGTATCCTCGATTTCGGAAAATACGTTTATCAACTGGAGAAAAAAGAAAAGCAGGCGCGGAAAAACCGGCATGTGATGCACAATAAGGAAGTTAAGCTCAGCGCGAAAATCCACGAGCATGATTACCAGACCAAACTGAGAAGTGCGGTGAAGTTTTTAACGCGTGGGGACAAAGTGAAATTGACGTTGATGTTTCGCGGCCGTGAGATTGCGCATACGGAGATTGGCAGACGTGTGATTGACCGGTTTGTGCAGGATGTGATCGATGTCGGAGAAGCGGAAAAGGCGCCGGAGCTTGAAAATAAATTATTAATTGTTGTTTTAAACCCGAAGCCACAAAGTCACAAAAAAATTAAAAAAGAAAATGAGAGTGTAAAAGACAATGAAGAAATTGAAACGAAAAACGAGGAAAGCGGTCCGGAAACGGTTTAAAATAACCGCAGGGAAAAAAGTTTTGACGTCGAGGACAAAGCGGCGTCATCTGTTGGGCGACCGGAATTCGTCCAAGAAACGGCAATTTCGCGGATGGCGAACGCTTGGGAAAGTACAGGCGAGAGCGATCATTAAGGCATTGCCGAACGGTTGATTCCCGCTTGAAGCATGCTCGCCTCTGCGAAGCCGAATCTTCGCACGGCGGAGCGGGGCGGGAATGACACTGAGACAGAGCCAATTTTAAATTCAATATTTTTTTAAGAAGGAGCATCAATACCATGCCAAGAGCAAGAAGAATTCCCGCAACACGGGCGAGAAAAAAGAAGTACATGAAGCGTGCTAAAGGTTTTTTTCAGGGCCGGAGCAAACTTTACCGGACCGCGAAAGAAACCGTGATTCGCGCGATGGCTTTTTCCACGCGTGACCGGAAGAAGAACAGGCGGAATTTCAGGAGTTTGTGGATTGTTCGCTTGAATGCGGCATGCCGTAAATATGGGATGTCTTATTCCAAATTTATCCATGCGTTGAATAAAGCGAATATTGCGCTCGACCGGAAATCATTGGCTGAATTAGCGGTTCGCGATGAAGCGGCGTTCGGCCGTTTAGCAGAACTCGTCAAACAAAAATAAAGGTTCGATTTCGATGACCGACCTTTCGTCTCTTCAAAAAGAGATTCAGGAGAAGCTTACCCAAGTTCATGATCCGAAGGTTCTGGAAGAACTGCGGGTTGAGTATTTAGGCCGGAAAGGGAAAATCGCTGATTTATTCAAGAATATCGCGACTTTACCCAACGAAGAAAAACGCCAGTTTGGGCAGGCATTAAATCAACTGAAGGAATTTGCGGAGCAGGCGTTTAGCGAGAAAACAGCATCTCTTGAAAATCAAGGTGCAAAAACCGATCAAAGTTTTGACCCGACGCTTCCCGGCGTTTCCACAAAGCTTGGAAAACTGCATCCCATCACGAGAACCATTCGGGAAATTTCGGATATTTTCGTCCGGCTTGGTTTTGAAGTGGTGGACGGACGGGAAATCGAAACAGAATTTTACAATTTTACCGCATTAAATATTCCGCTCGATCATCCGTCGCGCGATGCCTTCGACACGTTTTATACCGAACAGGGGCATTTGCTGCGTTCTCAAACTTCCACGGTTCAAATCCGGATGATGCAAAGCCGGAAGCCGCCGCTTCGGATTATTGCACCCGGCAGAGTTTACCGGCCGGATACGATGGATGCGAGCCATTCATTTATGTTTCACCAGATTGAAGGACTGATGGTGGATGACCGGACCACATTTTCGGATTTGAAAGGGGTGCTGCACGTTTTTTTAAGGACATTATTCGGAGATGATGTGAAAATGCGTTTTCGCCCTCACTTTTTTCCGTTTACGGAACCGAGCGTTGAAGTGGATGTCAATTGGGGCAAGGGCTGGCTTGAGCTGCTCGGAGCAGGGCAAGTTGATCCGGCCGTTTTCAAAGAAGTTGGGTATCATCCGAATAAAGTTCAAGGTTTCGCATTTGGACTCGGTGTTGAGCGGATTGCTATGTTGAAATACGGAATTAAAGACATCCGCTTGTTTTATGAAAATGATTTGAGGTTTTTGAAACAATTTTAAAATATGAAACTATCACTCAATTGGTTAAAAGATTACGTTTCGGTTAAGGATTCGCCGGAAACGATTGCTCGCGGCCTTACCATGGCGGGACTCGAAGTCAAATCGAGTAAGCCTGCCGGCCCGGATACCGTTTTCGAAATTGAAATCACGACGAATCGCCCGGATTGGTTGTCGCATATTGGCGTTGCGCGAGAAATTCATGCGGCCATGGGCGGAAAGTTTTCGTTGCCTCCGGCAGAAAATAAAATTCCTCGCACAAAAAATGATACTTTGACGGTCACGATTCCGGAGCCTGACCGCAAAATGTGTCCTTATTATTCGGCGTGTCTGCTTGAAGATGTGGAGTGGCAGGACACGCCGGCTTTTATCAAAGAACGGCTTGAAGCCTGCGGAATCCGTTCTATTAATTTTCCCGTTGATATTACGAATTTTGTGCTTCTTGAAATCGGCCAGCCGTTGCATGCATTTGATTTTGATAAATTAAGCGGCGGTCAGATTTATGCAAGGCGCGCCCATAGCGGTGAGAAATTGGTGGCGATTGACGGAAAGACCTATGATCTGGAACCGGCGGATTTGATTATTGCGGATAATGAAAAGCCGGTTGCGATTGGCGGCGTGATGGGTGGACAGGAATCTGAAGTGAATGATCGGACACGAAATATTCTTTTGGAGTCGGCTTTTTTTGAACCGTCTGTAGTAAGGAAAACGTCGCGCCGGTTGAAACTGGTGAGCGAATCTTCTTATCGATTCGAACGTCGCGTAGATCCTCGCACTGTCGATTGGGGAAGGGAGCGGGCGGTTTATCTTTTCCGGAAATATGCGAAAGTGGGGCGGGTGAGTCTTGTTTGCTCTGTAGGAAAACTTCCTATTAATGAGCCCAGTGTGAAATTTGAATATAATCTTTTGAAAAAAGCGGTTGGCATTGATATTCCGCCGAATAAAGTGAATGGATATTTCAGCCGGTTGGGACTTAAAGTTTTGAAAAAAACAAAAACCGGAGTGACTGTTAAAATTCCATCTTTCCGGTCATCTGATCTTACCCGGCCGGTTGATTTAGTCGAAGAAGTTGCGCGGCTTTATGGATATGACCGGATTCCGGAAACGCTTCCGAAAATGTTTCCGATGAAACCTGTTGTGAATCCGATGCTTGCGCTTGAGAAACGCGTTCGAACGCTCTCGAATGCGCTCGGATTGTTTGAGACCGTGACATTTAGCCTTGTGGATCCCGTACCTTATGAGCGTTTAGGCCTCAATAAAAGCCAGTGGGTTCAATTGATCAATCCGCAGAATAAAGAGTGGACATTGATGCGTCCGACATTTCTATCAAGCATGATACAAGTGGTTGAAAAGAATTTAAATGCCGGAGAGACGAGTATCCGGATTTTTGAAATCGGAAACCGCTATCTTCTTCAAAATCCGGTCGAATTACCTCACGAGGAGCGGATGCTTGCGATGGCCATGAGCGGGGAGGCGAGTGAACATTGGCTTGAGCCGAAGAGAAAAATCAGTTTCTATGATTTAAAAGGTGCCGTGGAAGAAATTCTGAAACAGCTTGCGATTCGGGCTGTTTTCAAACCGATCGATAGAGACTCGATTTTCGAATCCGGAATGGGCATGAATGTTGAAATCGAAGGACAGATGACCGGTTATTTTGGTTTGCTGTCCAAGAAAGTGCAGGCGCTTTTCGGGATAGAACAGCCGGTTTTATACGCCGAATTAAGTTTAGAGAAGATGGTTCCATTTTCAGACCGTTTGCGCGCGATGGAAGAACTTCCGAAATTTCCGGCATCTCCGAGGGATTTAACAATGATCGTTTCCGATAGCGTCCGTTCCGAAGAAATGATTGAGCATATTCAAAAGCAGGGCGGCATTTTGATCAAAAAAGTCGAAGTGTTTGATTGCTTTAAAGGGAAAAAAATTCCAGAAGGCAAAAAAAGTTTATCTTACCGTATTATCTATCAGGCGGAAGACCGTACCCTCCAAAATGAAGAAGTCAATCAGCTCCATTTTGCTATTGTAGAATTCCTCAGGAAGACTTGCGGCGCAGAGTTGCCAATTTAGGTGATAGCGCATGTACAGCGTTTAGCGTGTAGCGTATAGTGAATCGCTTTGGCGATGCAATAAAATTTCAATCATCAAATCCTCCTATCAATAAAAAAAGAGGATCCATAAAATCTCTTTTTTCTTGTCTTTCTAACTGACCGCTCATACTTTGATTCGGACCGTTTATAACCCTTTTTCGACCGTTCGCCCGAAACATTTTGTCCTTCAAAGGATCATCGGGTACTTTTTAGCTGTGGGAGGAACAATGTTAAATTTTACGTCGAATTATTCTAACTACCTTTTAGCTCATCGCTTCGACTTTTTAATCAAGTCAAAAAAGTTTAAATTTTTTTCTCGTAAACTTGCATCGAGATTAGGGTGTGTTATTTTTTATTTTAAGGAAGGTCTTTGGGGCTTCATAATTGATTCTCAAAACAAAGTGGTTTTATTTGGTTGATTTTCAAAAATTGCTCGAGGAGGAATTGAACATGAAAACAGAAATTAAAATAAGCGCAATTCGAAATTGGTGGTGTGCGAAAATTTTGTCAGTGATGATTATTGCGAGTTTTGCGTTAGGGCCCACGCCAATGGCCTTTTCTGCGCTTGACGCGACGGGTGTGTCTGAAGCCGATCGTCAGCAGTCAGAGCTAACGCTTGCGGAGCAGCAAAAGCAGGCGGAACAGGCACAGCCACAACCTCAACCGGCGATGGTCACCAGCGAGCAATTTTTAATGGATACGTCCCCGCTTCAGCCTGTTGAAGAGATCCAGAAGCCTGTCGAGATTGAGTTGACCCCTCTCAAAGCTCCGGAAACAGTTCTATATCGGAGTACTGTGGGAGCGGATGGCAATTCGCTGATTGTTGTAAGCGGTATGCAATATTCTATTTCAAAGAATGATGCGGGTGTCATTTTGTTGAAAGACGAACCCGGAAGAATTTATACGACCAATAACGATAGCACGATTGTTCTTGCAGATACGGTATTTCAGGTGAAGGAACTTTATCCGGATGATGGTCTCGTTCCGGAAAGTGTGAAGGCGTTTGTCGCTAATGATTTAATAAATTCGCTGGGCAAATATGGTATCACATTGCACCCGGATTCCAACGTCCAACCCGAGGTTGTCGAAGCAACTCAAACTCAGTGGAGCGATGGTTGTTTGGGGTGGCCTGAACCCGGTATGTCGTGTACGGGGTTTCCCATTAGCAACGGATTTATCGCTAAAGTTAAATTGTTTAATAATATATATGAATACCACGGGGATATGGGAAATCTATCATATATTCGAGCGGTACTTGATTATGGAAAACAAGCAGCCATCGTAGCAATGGCCGATCTTGTGGCCAGAGGAATAGATATTGCCGGTATTTTGATTGATTCCAGTGTCGTTTTAGAACCATCTTCTTCCGATGGCAAGATTTTATATGAAGTGTCGTTGTCTTCCGGAAATCAAAAATGGATTTATAAGATTGATCGCCGTTCTGGAACGATTATTGACGATGTTGAAAAAAAGCGCGCGGAGCTTTTAAATAAAACAGATCAAGCAACACAAGATGCGCGGGGATATATCGATGTTTTGGAAACGACTTTGGCGGAGTTTCAAAAAGAGTATGAGGTTTTCAACTTGGACATTGCAGATTTACAACAGGCACTGGCAAATGCGAAATCGAATTTAGTGAGCGCCATAAGCGAAAGCTGGGTGACCGATGAAACGGTTGCTAAGATGAAAAGTCTAATTGAAGAGGTAGATGCGTATACTCAGAATAAACTGCCGGGGCGAATCAACGATTATCAGGTATTTCTCAAAACCATCATGGACCGAATTATGAGTAAACTCCCAATTTGGAATGATTATATGGCCCGCCTTAATGCCTATAGGGAAGAAGTGAGCGCAGCTCAAACCTTGGATGAACTTCTGAAACTCGAAGAGTTATTCCCAGCCCAGCCGCCATGGATTGAAGACATGATCCAAAAGCCTATCGATCCAAGAGGAGAAATTAAGAATTATGTTGATAGCGCTTTGAGTCTAGTGAAAGACGCAAGGAGTGAACATGAGGTGGCTAAAGCTGCCGTGACGGAATTGAGCAAGACCACCGGGCTTTCGAATGAGGACTTGATAGCTGTGATCAAACATGTAGAGGTTAACAAAGAAAAGTTGACTGCTGTCATTTATTTCAGAGACAGCGATATCAAAATGGCGAACAGCCGTTTAATTGATGTGTTAGGAAACGGAAAACTTTCAAGTATTGCTGTTTATAATTTAGAGCGCGTTTTATGGGAAGTCCAGCCCGGCCAAGATACCGCCGAAGACATTTCTCAATATCCGAGCGGGTTGCGTGTTAAATCTGCTACGATGAGTTGGTACGGGCAAGAAATGGAACCCGGGGTGATTACTATTTACGCGCCGAGAGCAGCGCGCATAACTTATGAAGCGAATGAGATCAGCGAAATTCAATGGACTGATGGTTTTGGTTATGAGATTCCGCAGCTCATTTATCGCGATGTTTATAGCCGGCCGGCTAATAATGAAAATGAGATAGAAATTCGGAGATATCCGGAAGGGCCGCAGTTGGATGTTATATGTGACAGCGTTACAGGAAAATGTGAAAGCCCCTTGTCAAGTGAGCCGACGATTATGACGTTGCAGGTTTTAAATGACGGTAAATATTATATTCTAAAAATGGATGAGCCGTCTCTTGGAGGGAAGAAAATACATAGTGAGTTTATCTACCTCCAAGCGATGGTTAGATGTGTTCCCGGAGCGATCTGTGTCAATCCTCCGCCTGTGTTAGCTTCGATTGTTCGTGCTGCCGAGCTTGCAGAAGTATCGAATATTCAAATTCAAGGCACTTCAGCAGTTTTGACACTGCCGGACGGAAGCATACATAAAAATGACGCTTTCCAAAGTCTCGAACAACTTCTCGATTGGGCGCGGAGGGTTGAAGAAGAGTCGAACGCGGAGAGAAAAGCAGCGATTGAACGAGCCGTTTCAAATCTTGCCGAAGCATTGGGTCTTACGGATGAAGAAAAAAAATCTATTGAAGTTTTGAAGGCTGACCCCATACAATGGACGAATGGCTGTGTCGGTTGGGATCAACCCGGCCAGATGTGCACGATGAACCTCGTTAATGGTTATTTGGTTTTGCTTAAACTCTATCAAAACGAGTACGAGTTTCATGCCGGCAGGATAGATCCGTATAAAGATGCCGCAATCCATGCCATCAACGATCTCCGGAACCGGGAAGGCATCATGCTTCAATCGATTGTGATTCAACCGATGAAGATTGAAATTCCGGTAAAGGATGAGATTGTTGTGGGAGAAATTAAATCGCAAGATCTTAATCGGACCGGTTTAATTTTGGATCAAAATCAATATAGAGAACCCCTGAGGGTACGGGTGTCTTTATTGGTGAACTCGGTTAATTTTGACGGAACGAATCCCTACCGAAAATTCGATTACTTGCTTGCTCAAAGCAGCAAAGAAATTGTAATGATTCATGAAATAGATCCACAAACAGGCAACATTTTCCGGGATATTAATCCGCGTGATGGTTCGTGGATCGAATATCTTTATGGGCTGGTGTTGCCTATGGAGATTGTAGATGCTAATGGCGACGGGGTGGCGGACACAACAGGTGATGAATTGTATCGTCCCGGAAATCCGGTCATCGGCGCAATTTTTGTCCGTCCGGCGGATTCCAATGGCAATAGGGTTAAAGTAAGGGTCGATTTCAATCAAAACGTTGAGACGGCAGAAGGCAAACTGAATATTGGCATGATGCCTGACGTTAAAGCGGTTGAAGCTTCGATTATTGATTTGTTGGAAGTTCAGAATGAAAAGATAGATAGATTAATGCTCAGTAACTATAAGCTTGATTCTACCGGCATGTGCACGATGTCAATTCCTCCGACTTGTTACAGCAAGGTGACGTTTGATCTTCAGTATGGCGAAGTGACATATAAGTATGAGGTGTCTATAACCACGTCGAATTGGAATGAAACGAGTTATTCGGCAAGATTATTGTCAAAGACGGATGAATCGGAACACAAAGTTAAGGCCATGGTTATGGCGGATCTTGCAAAGGCGTTCGGACTTTCGGATGAGCAGCTGAAAGCAATCGAAGGCTTAATTGAAATCGATTTGACGAATAAAAAAGTAACGGTGAATTTGAAAAATTATACAGGCAATTTAGGCGCGAACCGGCTGATTGACATTTTTGATTCATACGGGAATAAATTGCCGGTTACGATTGTTTATCAGTTTGCTTATCGAGCGCCTGCGCAAATTGAAGGAGTGCCGTTTGGCTTTTATATCGTATCGGCGCAAGCTGTGTTTATATCGGAAAATCGATATGAGTATACTTATGGCAGTACGAAATATGTTTCGAGTTATTCGATTTATCGTACGGCAGATATTTCATATGGAACATATATCACGCCCGGATTGGGCAAGCCGACATCCGTGAAGTGGACTATTCGTCAAAGCGGGTTTTCAATCCAGAATGGCAAGCAAACCAACTATCAGTATGTAGATCAAGTGTATACGGATAACTACGATTATTCGAATCAGATGCTGGCCGGAATTGTGGTTAACCGGGAATATTCTTATAACTCTATATATAAATATTCCACCATTGAATATTCCTATCAAAGCAAGTATCAGAGATTTGCTCATTTAAATCAGGAGACGTTAGAGCTGGTGTCCAAATTTAATTATAGTAGTGGATCCAATCAGCAAAACGGAAAAATAACCAGCAGTTGGAGTTATGGGGATGTTCAAATTCCGTCCTGGATGAGTATGTCTAACAGCAAAGTTGAAAGTTTAGAAAAAGTGCTTGAAGCGGTCAGATTATTTGAGTCTATGAAGACAACCATTGCACAGATAAATCAAGTGAATCAGGCTATTCAAGCTCAGGATTTTGATATGAACCGTGATGGAATAGTTGATGATAACGATTTAATATTTGCTCAGAAGGCATACGATGATTTTATTCATTTTAACGAATTATCACCGGGGACACCTCCGAAGTGTGATACAACCGGAAAATGCACGAGTTATTACTCATGGGTTGGCTGGGGCCCTAAGGAACACATGGACTGGAATCTTGACGGAAAGACATATTATTTTTACCGGCCGGAATCTGCCGCGGATCGTGAAGCATATCTGAACCTTAACATGGGATTGGATGTTAATAAGGATGGTAAGGTGACCTGGGAGGATGAAACAAATGTGCTTGAAATGATCAAAGGAGCCATTCAGCGGGAAAAGGCTCGGGAAGCTACGTTTCGAGATCTATCACTTCTCACCGGGTTATCAATCGAAGAATTGAAAGAAGTGGTGTCTCTTAAGATCACATCGTTTGATGAGCTCGCGATAGATCCGTACACATTTTATATTGAGATTAAGCCTAAGAATGGAGATGCTGTATTTTTTAAAGAGGCTCGTTTATTGGATCCGCTTGGTGGTTTTAAGTATTTCAATGGCGGTGATTGTAATTTTAGAGACGGGAAAATTGAATACTTGGAATTAGGTCAGTGGGGAGACGGTCAAAATGCGAAATATGCGCATGTTTCTTATGATCAGAATGGCCGTATCATGAGGGTGGGGTGGGAGGAATTTGTGAACGGAATCCAGAAAACGGATTCTCCGATCGACTATTACCGTTATGAAGAATACGGACGGGTGATTGTCGAGCGTGTTATTTCCTTGGAAAAGATCATGGCTTTGGATCCGCTCAATCATCCTCGTTTTGGTTTTCACCAATATGTTCTGGCGCTCGATGTGATGGAAGATGGAAAATATCATATTCGAACGATGTCTGAACCGACAGAGAATGGCGAACAGCGGATTGAAAGTAATTTTGAATATAGGGTTGCTCTATTTCAGTGCATGCCCGAAGGCCATTGTCTGCCCCCTCTAGTTTCGTTAGATAGAATCGTCCGGTCTGAAGTGAGTCAGGGTAATATTGTTTGCTTTAAAGCTCCGTGCGAAATACGGACACAAATTTCGGAAATCAGGGAGGTCGTCAACGGAACGGCAAAGGTTTATCTGCCAACATACGAGGAAAATCAGTACGGAAACCCGATTCAATTCAACTCTTATGAAGATATGTTTGTGAAAGTAAGAGACCTTGAGCTTCAGCAAAAGATCTGGTTTGTTCAGGATTTCTCATGGCGTGTGATGGATGTCCAATGGGGATATGTGGATATGAATTGGGATGGGCTGATCGATGAAAAGGATCTCGACTATGCAATGGACGGATATCGTAAAGCATTGGAAGTCGTTAAGTATTTGGATCCGTGGACAATTCAGGCCCTGGATCTAAATCAAAACGGAGTCATTGATATCGGAACGACCGATCCGGATCATCCGAGCGATTTAGATATTGTGGTGAATAAAATTAAGCAGGAAATTGCGGCCATTCAGGAAAAGGTGGCGATTGTGAATCAGCTTGCTGACGGGATTAGTCGAATCGGCGAAGGACTCGTCGATATCAATGGAGACGGTAAGGTTAATTCAGAGGATCAATACCAGCTCGAGCGGATTGTTCGCGCTGTGGCGTTAAATGTGACGGAAAAAGAAATAAAGTTAGCCGATACGAACGGAGACGGAAAATTGGTGTGTTATTATGAGTGGTATTGTGGAGAGGATAATCCTTGGGGAGTGGATTATAACGGCGATGGAATACTCGATGATTATGACTATGATCGTGCATGGGCGGTGGTGGAGTTTTCATCGTTAAACGTTAGTGCTGAAGAAATAGCCCGTGGCGACATCAATAGGGATGGGGAAATCAATCAGGCTGATGTGGATACGTTTATCCGGCAATTATATGAAAATCGAAGCTTTGATTTGAATGGAGATGGCGTTGTTGACGGTGGTGATCTCCTGCTTGTCAAAGATGGTTACAATTATGCATTTCAATACATGCAGTATTTGTCGGATGAAGCGAAACAATTGTTGGACTATGATGATTATGATGGGATCTCATGGAATGACGAAGTTTTGTTAGAACAGGATGTTCAGCATGCGATTGATATCCAGCGTTGGATAGGTTCGGCAAAAATGCTTGCAGATATTCTCAGTTCAGACCGGTTGGCGGACAAGTTTAATGTTGATCGCGATGAATTGGGATTGATTACATGGGAAGATGTTAACAAGGCAGAACAGCTTTACAATGATGCCATCAATGTGTTGCCGTATCTTTCTCAGGAAGTAAAAGATGCGTTGGATTATAACCATGATGGACAGGTGGGGTATGGTTATTACTATATGAATTCCGATATGGCAGCATTTACGGGAGATATAAATATAGCCATTCAACAAATTCAAAAAGTGCCGACGGTGGCGAAAGCATTGAGTGCGGGGACGCTGGATATGGATGGATATAATGGATTAAACGAGAGTGATATAACGTATGCGAAAGACGCATATGCGGCGGTGCTTGAATTCAATGCGGCGAATTTCGGGAACGTTGATCCGCTCGCGTTTGATTACAACCGTGACGGCAAGGTGACTGGCGAAGATGTTTCACAATTAACGGCGGATATTCAATCGGCCCTCACGAAAATCTACGAAACCCAGGAATTTTCATGGCATGTGATAGATGTCCAATGGGGATATGCGGATATTAATTGGGATGGTCTGGTTAATGCCGATGATTTGAAATATGCTGAAGACGGATATCGTAAGGCGTTGGAAGTCGTTAAGTATTTGGATCCGTGGACAGTTCAGGACTTGGATCTAAACCAAAACGGGATAATTGATATCGAAACGACTGATCCGGCTCAGCCGAGCGATTTAAAAATCGTACTGGACGCAATTTTGCAAGAGATCATACCGATTTATGACGCGGAAATTAATGCAGCATTGACGAACTTAAACGCTTTGCTGGGTGATCTGAATGCCGTTATTCTTCAGAAAGCAGATATTGAAACGAAGTATAGCGAGCTTTCCGATATATTGAACGGAAAATATGTCGGACCCCGGCCGATGTATTCAGAAATTTTACCATTTTATCATTATGTCATCAATCGCATGGCCACCTTTAGCAGTGATTTTGCGAAAGCAATAGAAACTAAAGATGCTGATTTGGCTGCGCAAGTGATTGATAACTATAATAAATTCATGCAGGAGGGAGATGTTAATCCCGTGGATCGTGCGGTTGACGAGTTGGGCAATTCAACGTCCTATGCAATTGAAAGATTGCATGCATTGCCTGGCATGATAGAAGAAACGCAAGCGAAGATAGATGCAAGAAGCGCGGAATGGCGAACGCAGGCGGAAGGAACGTTGAATCAATACGACAAAGCCGTGAAAGGTTTTCAGTTCGTGTCAAGCAAGGGTGAATTTCTTGCGTCGATTTGGCCGAGCGGAGAGGCGCAATCCGAACCGACGGTTAAAGTGATGACGCTCATTTGGGTCGAGCACACGTATTTTGACGTCCAATTAGCAGACGGGCAAACATTGAATGTCGAATTTCAAAACGGTGTTATTGATCCGGCCGTGAAAGAGATATTAGAGAAACTCAGCAATTAAATTCTAATGAAAAACTAAGCTGTATCTTTCGGCGCGCTAAACGGTGATGCGTATTGAAATGGTGGCGGAATCGTTAATCAAGCGGGTTATGATTTGCTTCAAAGTGTGATATTGTAAAATTTACGAAATGAAATTGTTTTAGAGTTGTAATCCCCGAAACGAAATATGTTTCGGGGATTTTTTTAAGAAATTTAAATGAGATTTTTATTGTTTTTTACTATGGAGTGATATAATAGTCAAGCCCTGCGGTATGCGAGGGAAACAGAGACATTGTAGAACCTACAACTACATAATGGGCGTCTTATTCCTCATATGGAAGGCAGGCCTCTTTTAGGGGAAGCCGGAAATAAGGTGCGGATGCCCACCTAGAACTGGGGTTCTAGTACAGCTTCTGTTTCTACGGTACGTGCGGGGCGTTTTAATATTGAAGATGTTTTAGACGTAGAATGTTATCCCCGCATCAAACAAAAAGAATGGATTCCTGCTTTTCCGCCCAACAGGACGGCGGATCCGCCAGTTCTCGCCAAACAGCGCGGCGAGTCCGACGCGTATTTTGGCGGATGTTAGGTGGACGCGGCAATGACAGAACGTAAGGCATTATGGACCTCTTCGCCAACGAACATCAAACACCTCAAAAAGCCGATCGCGTTGAAAACGATTCGAGTTCGCATTTTCCGTTAGCCGTCCGGATGCGTTCCCGAACGCTTGATGAATTTTCCGGACAGGAACATATTTTGGGGGAAGGAAAGCTTCTTCGCAGAACGATTGTGGCCGACCGCTTGACGAGCCTTATTTTATATGGTCCACCGGGCACCGGAAAAACGACTTTAGCTTCGATTATTTCCAATCTGACAGGCGCAAAATTCAAAAGCCTTAATGCCGTGACGGCGAATGTCCAAGACATCCGGAAGATGATCGAAGAAGCGAAATTTTTCAGCGAGAATCAAAATAAGCGGACCATTCTTTTTATCGATGAAATCCACCGTTTCAATAAGGCGCAGCAGGATGTGTTGATGCCTGATGTGGAGAATGGAAATATTATTTTGATCGGAGCAACCACACACAACCCTTCGTTTTCGATTAACGGGCCGCTCCTTTCCAGGTCTCTTATTTTTGAATTAAGGCCGTTAAACGATGATGAACTGATCAATATCATGAAGCGTGCGATTGCCGACAAAGAACGCGGTTTCGGCCAACTAAAAATAACGATTGATCATGTGGCTTTGACTCATATTGCGAAGAGTTCAGCCGGCGATGCCCGACGCGCCTTGAATGCATTGGAAGTCGGAGTGCTGACAACTGAGCAGGGTAAAGACGGTGTTATCCTTTTTACGCGTGCCGTTGCGGAAGAGTCGTGCCAGCGAAAAGTCGTTTATTACGATCATGACGAAGATTATCATTATGATACCTCAAGCGCATTTATTAAAAGTATCCGTGGAAGCGATCCGGATGCCGCGATTTATTGGCTTGCGAAAATGCTTTATGCGGGTGAAGATCCTCGATTTATTATCCGGCGACTTCTCATTCTGGCGAGTGAAGATATCGGAAATGCAGATCCGCAGGCCCTCGTTTTGGCTTCTTCCGCCCTCAATGCGATCGAATTTGTCGGAATGCCGGAAGCTCGGATTATTCTGGCCCAGGTGGTGACTTATGAAGCCCTTGCTCCCAAAAGCAATGCTTCCTATATGGCTTTGGAAGAGGCGACATCCGATTTGACAAAGGAAACGGTAGAGGAAGTCCCCAATCATCTCCGTGATAAAAGTTATTCCGGCGCGAAACGGATGGGACACGGCGAAGGTTATGAGTATGTCCACAAACATCCGGATCATTATATAAAACAGGAATATATTAAGAAAAAAGGCCGATATTATAAACCGACAGCATTTGGATATGAAAAAGTGCATCAGGAACAATTGAAAAAGCTGGGGATCGAATGAAGAAAACAATCATGAGCGATTCTGATATTGTCGAATTTGGCGGATTGCCGGGAAAAAGTTTTGCATTTAAAGCAATGGTTGAAGTGGCCACCCGGATGGCAGCGCACGATGTCCCGATATTACTGGAAGGCGAAGTGGGGTCCGGGAAAGAATGGCTTGCGCGATCTATTCATTTTTCAAGTCCGAAGTCAAAAGGCGAATTTATCGTGGTGGATTGCTCAAGTTTTTCGGATGTGCTTTTGGAAAGCGAATTGTTCGGTTATGTCCGTGGTTCTTTCGTTGGTTCGATTCATGATAAAAAAGGCTTGCTCGAAATAGCGAGAGACGGAACGGTATTTTTAAATCATATCGAAGCATTGAGCCTTCCGACGCAAGGGAAATTGCTTCGGTTTATCGGCGAGGGGAGTTTCTTCAAAATCGGCGGAGTTGCCAGCATCAAATCAAATGCGCGAATGATGATTGGAACAGATCAGGATTTGAAAGCGCTGGTACTGAAGAAGAAGTTCCGCGACGATCTTTTTTTTCAATTAAATGTGATCAAAATTACCATCCCCCCCCTCAGGGAAAGGCGAGAAGATATTTCCGTGCTGGCCGACAATTATTTGATGTGGTTTACAAAGGAGGCGGGTATTGAACCGAAGCAATTCTCTCCAGAAGCAAAATCGATTTTGGAAACATATGATTGGCCCGGAAATGTCAAAGAACTTGAAAAAGAAATTGAAAAAAGTGTAATTATGGCAAAGGCGTCTTCGAAAATAACTCCGAATTTTATTTCGCAACAGCTTAAACGGAAGCAGAAAAAAATTGATTCTGCTCATCAACCGGCAATTTTTTCCGGTTCATTAAAAGAACGGAAAAGATATGTGATTGCCGAACTTGAACGTGAGGCGATTCGCGAAGCGCTTGAGAAAACATCCGGCAATCGGACGCAAGCCGCGAAGCTTCTGGATGTTTCACGGCAGGAATTGATCCGCAAGATCGCTCTTCATAAAATACGCAGCTAACCCGACCTTCTCATCGATTTTGCGAATCGATGAGAAGGTCGCTTTGGGCGCAATAAGATGCGCCCAAAGTTTTGCGGCCTTGTTAAAGAATGGCGCAAAAGATAAGGCCTGCGTCGCAAAAGAACAAAACTTCGTTGCTCCGCAGCTCTTACGAGCGAATTTCTCATTAATCATGAGAAATTCGGGCTAACTGCACCGTAACTTAATTGTTACACTTCTGACACAAAATAATCATTTTCAACATTTATAGTATGTGCAAGTCATTTTATTATAATGAGATAGAGAAATTTAATATCTGATTTGAATTCCTTTGATTTATCGTGTATCTTTGTTTCTAAGGGAGCAAAGAAACATGATTCCTCAAATTCATCAGAGAAAGTTGGGAAGTGTGATGATCGTTGACGTGGAAGGCTCACTCACCGGGCCATGGGCGCTAAGAGGGAAGGACGAGATGCGCTATTTTGTGAAATCTGCGGAAACCCATCAAATCGTTTTTAATCTTGCAAATACAGAAGGGATGGATTCTCTTGGTGTTAAATCTCTTTTCGAAAATATTCCGGCGGATGATGGAATTTCTGTCATCTTAGGAAATCGGGGGGTGATGAACACCTTAGAGCATTATTGCGGGAATAAAAGGTTTCGTGTGTTTCGGAACGAAACGGAAGTAATTGCTGCCTTGGGGGATAATGACGTTGTGAGAAATCCCAGTGTCGGGACTGATGCGGATGGCCGGTTGTCTCCGCGGCTGAGGACTTCTGTGCCTCTTGAATTTTATTATAAAGATGATGAAGATATCCTGTTGTTTAAAGGGATAGTTACGAATATGAGTTTGGGAGGGCTTTTTGCGGAATATATCGATTTAGCGAATCCGGAGCAGTCCCTCGAAGGATTTGATCCGAAGCGGATGAAGACGTTGCAACTCGTTGTGTTTTTGCCGCATCGGAAACCTTTATCACTTGAAGGTGAAGTGGCACACATTCATTCGTCGAAGGAACAGCTTGGAATTGGAATTAAATTCGAGCGGCTACAGCAGAGTCAAATAGATGAAATTAATAAATTTTTGAAGTTACAGCAATGGGTAAGCACGAATTAAGTTTAAGATAAAAATAACCGATAATCAAAATCATAGCCATCTTGGTTTTTGGTTAGCAAATAAGGGAGGGGGGTAAAATGGCAAAAGTAGAGGAAATAAAATTAGGATTAAGGAAGATCGGGCGTGTTCAAGTCTTTGATTTGGGTGGAAAGCTTGAAGGGGACTGCATCGATTCGGTGATTGATAAGATTGAGCAGACAATTCAAAAGAAAAAATTGAGGCGTGTGATTTTAAATTTGCAAAAAGTGATCGGTGCGGACGAGGTTGCTATCCGGAAACTGGTTGCTTGTTTTCTTAGACCACAGCGAAGTCTCATTTTTTCGCCGGATCAAATGGTGAGGGATCTTTTTCAGACGACTTATCTTCCGGATCGAATCAAATTGTGCAAAGATGAAGAAGAGGTTGCCGAAGCATTCGGTTCGTTCCTGTTCTTAAAAGATAAGATTTATGAAGTGGCGGTTGATGAGACAAAAGCACCCGTCAAACATGGTCTTGAACGGCGGCGAAGTAAGCGTATTCGAGTTGCCATTCCCGTCCGTCTAAAATTCAAAATGCAGGACGGTAAAGAACTTGAAACGAGATCCATTGCGACGAACGTCAGCCAAGGCGGTCTTTTTGCCGAGTTTTTGGATCTTGATGCGCCGGATATCACTCAGATGCAGGGGCTTGAGGGAACACTTGTGAGCGTGATGGTTCCACCGAATGAAACGTTTAAAGAAGAGGTCACCATTCCCGGAAAGATCAATCGCTTTGAAGTGATGAAGAAGCAATACGGCATCGCGATTCAATTTCTGTAAGATTTTCTGACAGAATGATCTGAATTCGCGGCGGTTGTGATGGTGTTTTGTGCTGAAATATGGCCCTTGAAGCGGAGCGAAAGGGCGACCCAAAAACAACCAAGTTTTTTTTGATTTGGCTATTTTTTTACAAATTGGTAGCGGGGATAGCCGGAGGTGACTTCCTTGCCAAGTGCCTCCGTTATCCGCAACCTATATTGACAAAGAAAATTCCTCGTGTTATAAACTTCCATAATATTCTAACCCGACTTTCTCATCGGTTTTGTGAATCGACGAGAAAGTCGCTTTGGGCGCAACTGATTGCGCCCAAAGTTTTGTGCCCTTGTTAAATGAGGGCGCAAAGGATAAGCCCTGTGTAGCAAAGATGCAAACCATCTTTGCACCTCAGCTCTTGCGAGCGGAATTTCTCATTAGCGATGAGAAATCCGGGCTAAGTACCCATTCAATTAAGGACTCACGACCAGATAAAAATGTGGGTCTTTTCTGCTGTACATGAACGAAGGGGAATTTGTGGACGAGAAAGATATTCATTTTACGAACAAACATGTTGATGAGTCGTGGAAAGATGCTGTGAGCGGTCAAAAGGAGAAATCCGTGAGTGAGCCCGAACCGAAACCCCAAGCAACCGAAGGCGTTGATTCTTCTCGTGTGAATTTTCACAATTTCATAACCTCGCTCGGCATGCAAGCACTGCTTCTCATGGGCGAGATCAAGGCGCCGGGGGCGGAGAAGATAGAAGTTAATTTAGAAGCCGCTCAGGAATTGATTGATTTATTGGTGATGCTCAGGGGCAAAACGAAGGGAAATCTTTCCCAAGAAGAAGATAAAATGTTGAATACATTGATAGCGGAAATTCAGCTTAAATATGTGGAACATGCACGTGAAAAAGCGTAATCGGATGTTTGCACATCAACAGATTCCATTCATCTCTTAACCACCTTAAATGGCATGCTCAAGCTTTTAAATAAACATAAGACATTAATTTTCAGGGTCGGGATTAGTATTATATCTTTAGCGTCTGTTTTTTTTATTTCCAGAGGACGGATCCACGATGCGTTTGGCTATTTGATAAATGCAGAGTGGCTTCCGGTGGTGATTGCGACGATTTTGTATTTTGTTTCTCTCGGGGTTGTCGCGGAACGAATGGGAATCATCTTAGTCGTCCAAGGTATTAAGCTGTCATTTTGGCGTCGGTACTATCTTTGGTTGATCAGCCTCTTCTTTAATATGTTTCTTCCATCTGCTGTCGGGGGTGATATTGCCAAGGCCTACTATATTTATAAAGATACCGGAAAAAAAATGGCTTCAGTGACATGCGTTCTTCTAGACCGGTTTTTCGGATTGATGTCGATCGTTTTCATTGCATTTGTTGCTTTTATATTTGCGCGGGATCAGATTAGTGATCCTCGGATAGGAGAGTTTATTTGGGCAGTGACTTTGATTATTCTTTTTGGGACATTGTTTGTCACGAGTCGCCGTTTTTCGAGGCCGGCAAAAGCCCTGATTATCAAATTAGCACCGAGTAAGTTTAAAGAGGAATTTCAGAAACTGTTTGATGCTCTGGAGCTTTACCGAACTCGGCGCGGGCAATTTTTTGTTATTTTTGGAATGTCGATTAGTGCCCAAATTTTGTTTATTTTAATGGCCTATTGGCTCGCCATCAGTATTCAAATTCGTTTGCCACTAGAGTTGTATTATTTATTTATGCCCATTGTTGCATTGTTGACTATGATCCCGTCTATTGGCGGATTGGGAGTCCGTGAAGCAGCGACCGTTTATTTTTTTCAGAAATATGTATCAGTTGAACAAGCGTTTGCTTTCTCTTTAATTCTTGATGTTTTTCTTTACGGGGTAGGTGCCCTTTGTGGTATCCTATATGCAGTTAAGGGAGGCGCATCGATGAAGGATATGGAGCGGTTGGAAGAGCAGTCATTAAAGAAAGGGGTCGAAAAGTATGAATCCTGAACTTTTAGAAATTCTGGCATGTCCGGCATGCAAAACAAAAGTGATCCTCGAAGCAGACAAGCTTATTTGTACCAATCCCAATTGTGGCTATAAGTATCCAATCCGTGATGGAATTCCCGTGATGCTTATTGATGAAGCCGAAAAGCCGAATAAGAAGTAAAGCGATGAAGAAAAAGACCAAGCCGCAATCCAAATCACCGAAGCTACTTCGTATTCTGGTTATCCACGGGCCGAATTTGAATTTACTCGGTAGCCGGGAGCCGGATATTTATGGAAAAATCACCCTTGCCCAAATCAATCAAATACTCAAAGCTGAAGTTTCGAAACTGGATGTGCCGGTTCAACTTTCGTTTTTCCAATCCAATCATGAAGGCGAGTTGGTGGATAAAATCGGACAGGTACGCCATAATAAGTATGAGGGTATTTTGATTAATCCGGCCGCGTATACGCACACCAGCGTGGTGCTCCGGGATGCGCTTTCGGCTTGCGGAATTCCTGCCGTTGAAGTGCACTTATCCAATATATATAGCCGCGAGGAATTCCGTCATCATTCGTTGACTGCGCCGGCATGTGTTGGCCAAGTCAGCGGCTTTAGAGAAGCAAGTTATGTTCTTGGCTTGCATGGCTTAATCAATGAATTGCAGAAGCGAATGCAACCCCGTGACGTGATGTAAATTGACAGGCGGTATTCTTTTCAGTACAATTTATCGTTTTTTGCGGAATGGATTAAATCATTTATAGTGATTGTGATAAGAGTTATTGAACCATCAAAATCAGATTAAAATCAGATTAAACGTTGAGGTACCATGAATATTAAAGAGCTGAAAGAAATGATTAATTTGATGCAGGAAAACGGAATTACCGAGCTGGAAATTGAAAAGGAAGGTTTTAAGATACGGCTTAAAAAAGGGGTCTCGGGAACGATTATCCGCGAAGAAGCCGTTTCGATTCCCGAAGCCGCCGCTATGACGAAAGAAAGAACCAGGGAAGTTGCTCAGGAAAAAGCGCCTGAGGCGCCCGGAGACCTCATAAAATCGCCGATGGTCGGGACTTTTTATGCGGCTCCTGCGCCCGATGCGGAATCTTATGCGACGACCGGTAAGGAGATTAATCCGGGTGATGTGCTTTGTATTATCGAAGCGATGAAGCTGATGAATGAAATCAAGAGTGAAATTAAGGGTAAGATTGTCGAAGTTTTGGTTCAGAACGGCCAACCGGTCGAATTTGACCAACCTTTATTTAGAATTCAAAGGCTCTAGTGATTTGACGTTATCATATTCCAAATACGCAAGGCCAATCCAATCATATGTTTCATAAAGTTCTAATTGCAAATCGAGGAGAAGTTGCAGTCAGGGTCATTCGCGCGTGCCGCGAGTTGGACATCCGGACGGTTGCCGTTTTTTCGAAAGCGGACAGAGATTCGATGCATGTGCGTTTAGCCGATGAAGCCATTTGTATCGGAGATGCTTCTTCACAGGACAGTTACCTCAATATTCCGAGTATCATCAGTGCTGCCGAAATTGCGGATGTGGATGCGATTCATCCCGGGTATGGGTTTCTTTCTGAAAATCCGCATTTTGCGGAAATTTGCGAATCCTGCCAAATTAAATTTATCGGGCCGAAACCCGAAAGTATCCGATTAGCGGGTGATAAATCGCTGGCGCGCGATACTTGCCGGAAAGCGAATATTCCGATTATTCCGGGAAGCAAAGGAATTATTTCGAATCAGGCGGAAGCGCTCCGGATTGCAAAAAAATTCGGGTACCCGGTTGCGATTAAAGCCAAAGCCGGAGGAGGCGGAAAGGGAATTAAAGTCGCGCATAACGATGGCAAGCTTGTGAACGCGTTTTTGACGGCGCAAGCAGAAGCCGAAGCCGCGTTCGGCAGCCCCGATGTTTATATGGAAAAATATGTTCAGGAACCGCGGCATATCGAGATTCAGATTCTTGCGGATAGTTATGGTAACGTGATCCATCTCGGGGAGCGCGATTGCTCGATTCAGCGCCGCCATCAGAAATTGATTGAAGAGTCACCGTCGGTTGCGCTTGATAAACATCTCCGGAGGAAAATGGGCGAAGTGGCGATTCGCGTGGCGAGAGCGATTCAATATGAAAATGTGGGGACCGTGGAATTTCTTTTAGATGCGACCGGCCGGTTTTATTTTATGGAAATGAATACGAGGCTTCAGGTGGAACATCCGGTGACGGAAATGATCACGGGGATTGATATGGTGAAAGAACAGATTCGCATTGCGGCCGGCGGAAAGCTTGAACTCACGCAGGATCAGGTTGAATTTAAAGGTGCTGCGATTGAGTGCCGGATTAACGCGGAAGATCCTGACCGGAATTTTCTTCCTTGTCCCGGAAAGATTGAAAGCGTGCATTTTCCGGGCGGCCGGAATCTGCGGGTGGACTCTCATATTTATGCGGGTTATGTGATACCGCCTTATTATGATTCGATGATTGCTAAAGTGATTGCGCACGGAAAAGACCGGAATGAAGCGATTCAGATTATGTTGCGGGCTTTGCGGGAATTGACCATTTCACCCATTAAAACGACTGTTTCACTTCATGAAAAAGTTTTGAATTCTCCTCGTTTCCGTCAAGGGAAAATAAGCACCAGCTTTCTCGAGACCTATCTGGCAGATGTGAAGTCGCAAGACCAAGCGGTTGAAAAGAAAAAAGCAGGTTAATGGTTATGAAAGTGATTCATGCGTTCGCATACGTTTTTGCTATCTTTGCATTCCTGACTTTCGGCAGTCTTATGATCATCGTTTCGATGCATACCCTGACGATGACAGATGCGATTCTGAAAGTCCAGGACATTTACGACAGCCCATGGAAAACGCTTCAAATGGGAATTACCGGTTTGGTTTTTATGATTGTCGGAATTGTGTTTGCGAAGATTTTAATCAAACAAACCCGGCAGAGCAACGACGTGATTTTGTACGGGAAGTGGGGGCACGTCAATGTGTCGATCCGCGCAATCAATGAAGTGGTCCGGAAAGGGATCCGCAAATTCGAAGCCGTTCAGGCCATGAAAGTTAAAACAGAAGCTGAAGTGAATCAGCTTCGCATTAAAGCAAATATTTCGGTTCTTTCCGGGGCAAATTTGTCAGAGTTGGTTCATGCGATTCAGGCCGAGATTTCATCCAAGATTCAGAAAATGTTGGGTGAAGAAATCGAGATTATATTTAACATTAATGTCGTGAAGGTCATTGGGGAAAGCGGTAAGCCGGAGCATGTTCAAAAGCAAAAGTGAAAAAATTAAATCTATAAAACATATCAGATAATAAAAATTAGCAGGATTTAGAAGTGTTTCACAAGGTCTGTCATCCCCGCGAAAGCGGGGATCCAGTATCTTTGGATTCCCGCTAAAAGCATGCGGGAATGACTGTTGTATGGACTTATGAACCGCTTATAACCATTAAATTTGGGAGGAAAAGAAAATTATGAAAATCGGAATGTTGACAGGTGGTGGGGATTGCCCGGGGTTAAATGCAGTGATTCGCGCAGCCGGCCGGTATGCGCATCAAAAAAATTGGGAAGTGGTTGGCTTTAAAAACGGATGGAAAGGCCTGGTTGATAATGTGATGGTTCCGCTCACTCCGGAAGCGATTACAGGCATTTTGCATCGCGGGGGTACGATTCTCGGGACTTCGCGTACCAATCCCTATAAAAAGGAGGGTGATGTCGAAAAAGTAAAAAATACGTTTAAAGTTCACGGTTTAGACGCATTGATTGTGATTGGTGGAGAGGATACTCTCGGAGTTGCTTCGAAGCTTGCGGAAGAAGGATTGCCAATCGTCGGCGTTCCGAAAACGATTGATAATGATCTTTCATGCACCGATTTTACTTTCGGTTTTGATACGGCTGTCAACATTGCCATGGAATGTATTGACCGGCTTCATACGACGGCAGAATCCCATAATCGCGTGATGGTGGTTGAAATTATGGGAAGACATGCGGGGTGGATTACGGCGCACGCGGGACTTGCCGGTGGAGCCGATGTGGTTTTGATTCCCGAAGTGCTGGTCGATATTGATGAGGTTTGCGATATTATTAAAAAACGCCATGCCCGCGGCCGAACCTTCAGCATTGTTGCGGTTTCGGAAGGCGTTAAATTTAAAGGGTATGATGTGACTCAAAAAGAACAACTTGATGCGTTTGGTCATGTCCGGTTGGGCGGGATCGGTCAAGTTCTCGCAGACAAGATTGAAGAACGGACCCAATTTGAGACGCGCGTAACGGTTTTGGGGCACATTCAGCGCGGCGGTTCTCCGACGGCATTTGACCGCGTTCTCGGAACCCGTTTTGGATATCATGCGATTGAATTAATTGAACAGAAAAAATTTGGTTTTATGGTCAGTTTATATGGGAACGCCATCATTCCGGCTCCGCTGAAAGACGCGACGAGCGGTTTGAAATTAGTTCCGGAAGATTTCTATAAAATGGTGAAAACGTATTTTGGATAATATGACCCACTCCTTTAAACCCGAACAGGCGATAGAAAGTTATGTAAAAAGTCACGAGCTGTCGTTTCGTGATACTTTTTTGCCGGGTCAAATTCAAATTTTGGCGAAAATTGCAGAGATGATCGCGAATGCGCTTAAAGGGGGACATAAAATTCTTTTGTGCGGAAACGGCGGCAGTGCGGCGGATGCACAGCATATTGCCGCCGAATTCACCGGCCGGTTTAGAATAGAACGCAGGGGGCTTCCCGCTATTTCATTAACCACAGATACATCGGCCATAACGGCGATCGGTAATGATTATTCTTTCGAGCAGATATTTGCAAGGCAGGTCGAAGCACTGGGCCAAAAAGGCGATGTGCTGATTGCGATCTCTACAAGCGGGAATTCGAAGAATGTGATAGGGGCTGCCAAACTTTCAAAATCAAAAGGGATCACAGTGATCGGATTTACGGGAAAATCCGGCGGGCAACTTAAAAACCTTGTCGACATTAATTTTTCAGCGGCTGCTGATTCTGCCGCTTTTATACAAGAAATGCACATTACAGCACTCCATGCAATTTGTGATGTCACCGATCAACTTCTTTTTCCTCAAGTCTCATGAATAAGAAATTAATATCTCTCCAGCGTGCAGTTGAAATAACTCACCGGCTGAAACGCCAAGGAAAGAAAATCTCTTTTACCAATGGCTGTTTCGATATTCTGCATGCCGGGCACGTCATGTATCTTGAGCAAGCGAGACGAAGCGGAGACATTCTCGTCCTGGGACTTAATTCGGACGAGTCCGTCCGAATCATTAAAGGGCCGGGACGTCCGGTGAACTGTGAAAAAGACCGTGCGCAAGTACTCGCAGCTCTTTCCTGTATCGATTATATCGTTATTTTCGATGAGCCGACTCCGCTTAAAGTGATTCTCGCGCTTCGGCCGAATATTTTAGTGAAAGGGTCGGATTGGAAAGTTTCCGAGATTGCAGGTGCGAAAGATGTTTTAAATTGGGGTGGAAAAGTGAAGCGGATTTCGCTTCTTAAGGGGCGATCAACGACGAGAATTCTCAATAAGATCAAAGGCCAAAAGGCAAAAGTCAAAAAAGCTTTATGACTTGGCAAGTAAAGTGTTTGCGGGATTTTAAGCTTTATGCAGTGACCGATATCCGAGAGTATGACCTGAAAATCATCCGGCAAATTGAGCAAGCACTGATTGGCGGAACGGATGTGATCCAGCTTCGCTCCAAAATGTTATCAGACGTCGAATTGCTTGATCTCGCAAAAAGAATTTATAAGATTACTCGTAAGCTAAAAAAGCTTTTTATGATGAATGATAGAGTTGACTTAGCGTTAGCCGCCGGTGCCGATGGGGTTCACATCGGGCAGGAGGATTTGCCCATTCACACTGTACGAAAATTAATGGGAAATCAAAGGAAAATCATCGGGGTGTCGACCCGCAATATCAAGCAAGCGATTGCGGCAGAAGCCGCCGGAGCTGATTATATTGGTTTTGGCCCTCTTTTCGGAACTCCTACGAAGCCCGGTTATCAGCCAGCAGGACTTCGACAGATTCACGAGGTGGTGAATCGGGTTCGGATACCGGTTGTGTGCATTGGCGGAATTAATCTTCAGAATGTGGATACAGTCCTCGAAGCCGGGGCGAATCGAATTGCGGTTGTGCGCGCGATTTTTTCAGCAAAAAATCCGAGAGCCGCGGCGGAAAAATTGAGAGCGAAACTGGACAATTTGGCGAGTTCTTATTGTCATTCCCGCATGTTTTCCTTGGGGAAGAAAGGGCCGGCCCCAGCTTTTCCGGGGTAGGCGGGAATCTTATAGATGATGGATCCCCGCCAGAAACATGCGGGGATGACATGTGCCCAAGAAAGGTGAAAAATGAAAAGTTATCCATTGATGGTGATCGGAACGGTTGCGATTGACGAAGTAGAAACTCCGTTTGGAAAACGCGATTCGGTATTCGGCGGGTCAGCCTCGTATTTCTCATATGCCGCAAGTTTCTTTACGAAGGTTGAGTTAATGGCAATTGTCGGGAAAGATTTCCCGATTGAATATCGGAAAATTCTGGAGGAACATTCGATTGGGCTTGATCATTTGCAGGTGACTGAAGGAAAGACGTTTCGTTGGAAAGGGAAGTACGAGTCGGATTTGAACAGCGCGCTGACGCTTGACACGCAACTTAATGTTTTGCTCGATTTTAAGCCGGAATTGAGACCCGAATCTCCGCCCGAATTTTTATTTTTGGCCAATATTGATCCTCTGCTGCAGATGAATGTGCTCGATCAGGTGAAACGGCCGAAATGCAAGTTCATCGCTTGCGATACGATGAATTTTTGGATTAACGGAAAAAGGAAAGAGCTCGATTCAGTACTTAAGAAAGTCGATTTGTTTGTGTTGAATGACGGTGAAGCCCGGCTTTTAACTAAAGAAATGAATCTGATCCGGGCCGGTAGAAAAATTCAGCAGATGGGTCCCGGGACGGTTGTGGTGAAAAAAGGCGAGCATGGTGCATTTTTATTTTGTAGCGAGAAATTTTTCAGTGTTCCGGCGTATCCTCTTGAGGAAGTATTTGATCCGACCGGGGCAGGCGATACATTTGCGGGCGGTATGATGGGGTATCTTGTGAAAAGTGGTGATTTGGGTTTTGAGAATCTTAAACGAGCAGTTGTTTGCGGTAGTATTGTCGCGTCGTTTACAGTCGAAGATTTCGGTCTCGACCGGTTACGCAAATTAAAACTAAACGAAATCGAAGAGCGGATTGAGCAGTTCAAGAAACTTTGCCATTTTTGATTGGTAGGTATAATAACCAAGATTTTACATGCGGCCATAGTATAATGGTAGTACTGGAGCTTCCCAAGCTCCTGGCGTGGGTTCGATTCCCACTGGCCGCTCCACTCTTTATCCTTCAAATAACTCCTTATTTTTTAGGCCTTTCGCAACTTTTTCTACTGAGTCGAAATCAGGGTGAATAAGCCAATTTGTGCCTATTTGTGCCCAAAAATAGGCACAAATTGGGCACACAGAAATCCTCGAAATTTAAGAGCTTATTAGTAATAGCTATTTAGGGTCCACTGAAAAAAGATTCAAAAGCATGCAACCTCATTGAAATAAACGACATCGGATTGAAAAAACAGGTGCAGGCA
>Ga0156235_106_pt1 | contig 34652 bp, 14 predicted proteins | sample RifCSPlowO2_12_FD_107882 | JGI IMG/M metagenome (GOLD analysis project Ga0156235, IMG submission 107882) | Omnitrophica bacterium RIFCSPLOWO2_12_FULL_44_17 | reverse complement strand
TCGTATTCCCGGAAAGAATATTGCTTGCAGTTCCTAAATCGATGGTTCCCGAATTTGAATTGAATGAGGTCGTTCCGTTCGCATTGGTCCAATTGCCGCTGACGGTAATGCTTCCGCCGCTTGCCGGAAGCAGAATACCATTTGTCGCAATCGAAACATCTTTGAAACTGGATGAAGTCGGAGCCGTTAATTCGCCGTCGGTTACCGTTAAGGTATTAGCCACAGCAAACGCTGCAGCCGGTGCAACTGGAGTTGCCGCAGGATTTGCGGCTGTGTTGGCAATCGTCAAATCATAAAATTTACCGCTATCCCCAGTCAGCGTTCCCGTCACCGCTTGCGCTCCGGAACCAGTAAATTGGACATCACTCGTTCCCGCCGTAAAGATTGAATTGTTAGCCCAACCGCCGCTCACAGAAATATCGCTTCCGCCAGCTGTAAGCGTTCCGGAATTAGTCAATGTCCCAATCGTCAGATTTTTTCCGCCGAGATCAAACACAGCGGACGCATCAATCGTTAATGTTCCGCTCATCGTTGCATTGTTCGTCACCAAACTTACAGTCCCGCCAGTATTGGTTATATCCACATCGTAGAAACTGCCCGTATCAAAACCACCATTAATCGTTTGAACACCTGCCCCATCAAAAGTAATCGTACCGTTGCCGTGGGTATATTGAATAGACTCGTAACTGTCATTTTTAGTGATGACAAAATTTCCTCCTACATTGATATTCTTTCCCGCGGAATTGTCCAATGTAAGTGTATAATTTGTAGAACTATCATAGTCCGTTATAAATAATTCCAAATTGCCACCTGTGGTAAGATTGCCGGAAAATGTGAACGTTCCAGAATAGGGACTCCCCCCAGGTTCATCACCACGCAGTTTCAATGTTCCGTTCCCGCTATGCGTAAAAGCTGGAACTATTGTGTTTTGGCCGCCCCATGCGGTAAAAGTAACATTATCAATAGTAAATGCTCCGGCATCAGAATTGATTTCTTGATTAGCGCCTAACCGAAGCTCTCCATCACCGCTAATTACCGCACCAGCTCCCAAGGTAGAGGAACCAGAAGCATCTATCGTGCAACCAATACCGGTATTAATAGTGGCATTACTTCCAAGAACTAAGTTACCACCAGAACCAATCGTAGTTCCAGCATCAGCAGTCAACGTAGCACCGTCCCCCAAAGTCAAATCAGCACCAGCACTCAAGTAACCAGCTGTTATCTCAAGGGCTTTACCAGCTGAAATCGAGACCGTGTCAAAATTAGTACAATTCGAAATAGTAGTTGCGGCTCCAGTAAAAGTCACTGTTGTGTCGCCATCATTACTATAAATATACCCGGTACATGCATTGTCATCCACATTACCTGAAATAGAAACCTGTGCACCCGTCGTAAGAGTGTATTGAGCCTCTCCTGATAAAGAAACATCTTTAAGCGTCGCGTCAGTAGAAACAAATGAGCTAGCAGTAACTGTTAACGCATCGACTACAGTAATTGCTGCGCTCGCAGTTGTACTTTCACCAGTAGTAGTAATTGTTAAATCATAAAATTGACCTGTCGCACCCGTCAGCGTTCCGGTCATATTTTGAGAAACAGCACCATCAAATGTTACAGTTCCGCTGTTTGGAGTAAAGGTTCCGGAATTCGACCAATTGCCGCTCACAGTAATCGCTGCGGATGCATCCGGTTTCAAAATACCAGCCGCTGGATCTATCGCGGTAATCGTCACATCCTTAAAATCAGATGCTGCTGTGGGCTGGAATTGGCCGTCACTCACGGTCAATGTGTTTGTCACAGTCACTGCCGCTGACGAATCCACGTCGTTCGCATCATCCGGAGAAGCATAGGTATTGGCAATTATCAAATTGTAGAACGTTTCACCAGTCAATGTTTGCGCCACTGCGCCGTTAAACGTCACCGCTCCCGATTGCGGAGTGAAAATATCGCTGTTTGACCAGTTCCCGGCGACTGTAATCCCATAATTCCCGCCGCTTTTTGTATCCAGCGTTCCGCCGGTAATTGTTAAATTCCCGTTAACAATCATATTGTCCTGAAGTTGAAACGTTGCTGACCCACTGTTATCATTGAACACAATGTTGTCGAATGATGCGCCGCCGGAGGTAATGGTCTTGGTTCCTGAGCCGGCATTAAACGTGACCGTTGACGTTCCACCGGAAGTATCAAATACATCACTGTTCGTAAAATTGCTTCCAAAGGTAATGTTTGCGTCTTGCGCATTGAACGTATTGGTACCCGAACCATCAGACGGCCAAATTGTAACCGAACCAGTGGAGGTTACGTTTGAACCATGGGCGTTAAATGTCGTGTACCGGGTTAAGTCACCTGAAGAACCAATCCAGAGCGAAGCAGTGGTAAAGTTGTAACCGCCGGTATCAAAAATCGCTGTGTGTGTTGCATTCTGAGGAATGATCAAAGTCGCGCCCAAGCTGGTTACGTCTCCTTGCATCGTTACTGTTTTATTATTCGCACTCGGACTAATATCCAGCTCAGGATAAGTGCCGGCGGGCAATCCAATGTCCGTAGAACCTCTGAAAACAAAATAAGCCCAGGTAGCCGCCCAGTCAGCGCCCCAATAATATCCGGGATCTGAATTATATGATCCGTTAAACACAATTGCTGCCGTGGTTGTATTATAAAAATAAAGATAATTATAGCTGGTGCCGGACAACGTAACTTTACTGCCTGATGTACTGCCAACAGTTAAGGTTCCGTAAAAACTGGTGTTATTGGCAAAGACGACATGCTGGCCTGCGGTTGTGGTCGTTAAATTGTAAATCGGTTTCGCGGTGGAGCCGGTCGTAATGGTCGGCGTTGCACCGGTCATCACAAGGTTGGACGTTCCATACGTAAACGTTCCGCCGGATGAATTCCAATTCCCGGAAGCCGTGATGGTAGAACTTGAGCTGGCCGCATCCAGCGTTCCGTTCACCGTCATATTTGCAGCGGAAAGATTATAGTCCGTGCTCGCAGGCCGGACATCAAGCGTTGCGCCCGTATCAATCGTCAAATTTCCACTAAGTGCGTTACCTCCGGTTAAATTGCCGGACATGCCATAAGTCTCTGCACCGGAAAATTGAAGAGAATTGTAAGTGGTCACGGGAATATTCACATTCCCGCCGGAATTTGTTGCGGAGAATTTCACTGTCGAGGTGCCCGGCGTCAAGGTCCCCGTCACCGTCAGCACATCTGCCGCGGCACCGGCATTGGCTAAATCAAGCGTATAGCCCCCGGACCCTAAATCGAGCGTGTTGTTTGCTGAAATAGTCAGGGTATCGACCTTCATTCCGTTTCCGCCGGCTGTATTAAGCGTTAATTTATTATTCGCAGGCGTTCCGTTCGTTTTCGTAATCGAAACAAGTCCGAGATTTTGTTTCGTTGCGTTCAAATCCTCATAGGTTTTTGCTGCCGTTCCGTTAAACGTCACTGTCGCGGCCCCGTCATCTTGTTTCGCCCAAATGGCCCCGGAAGCAATACTGACATTTCCGCCAAGTTCAACATTCGGATCATTCGTGGCAAGATCGAGTTTTCCGTCAGTCATGGTGAGATCGCCGGCGATATTTAAAGAGCCTACAATGGTAATATTTTCATCGAGTGCTTCATCCCCGGTATTATTGATTGAGATATCGGTAAAGGCTTGCTCGGCCGTCGTAAAACTTTGGTAAGCAGTTCCGTTGAATATAATTTTATCGGTTGTGCCGCGGGTATAAGAAGCAGAAGCTAATTCAAAAGAACCCCCGACTTGGATTTCCCGATTGGATGAATTGTCGAGTGTGACATCCGAGCCATCGGTAGAACGGACATGTAGCATCCCTTTTACAATTAAAGTGCCGGCTCCGATTGAAAACGAACCCAAAAAGCCGGGGTTATCCGCCCCGCCCTCAGCGACCAAATCCAATTTAGTTTCCCTGGTAGTTCCATAAGTGGTTGCTGCAACTTGCAAAGAATATGTTTCCATACTACTGCCAACAATATGATATTTAAACGTTCCGACATCAATTGTACCGTTATTCGTCACTGTATAATTCGTTGAAACTTCCGAGGAATAAAGACTCATCGTTCCATCGCCACCGAGCGTGGCTCCCGGATCGATTTGTAACGTGCTTCCGGGAGTATACATCCTGAGTGTTATGCCACCTGAGATATCAAGTGTTCCTGCAGAAATCGTTATGTTGCCTAACACCTGAGTATCTAATCCAACGGTAACATTGATCGTATTTCCGGCTTGCATATTAATCGCGCCAACGACGCCGTTATAATATTCATCAACAATTGACACTTCGTCGGCATCGTCAGAATTTGAGTCAAAAATGGCCGTATCCGTGTCCGCCGGCACGCTTGCACCAGTGGCCCCTCCGCTGGAAGTCGACCAGCAACTTGCATTCGACCAATCCCCCCCCGAAAACCCATCGCATCCGCTTGCAGCGCCGACCCAGTACCGGTTCGCTGCGAAAGCAATCGAAGAAGAACAAAACAAAAAGGTGAGAATAAATCCCGCGAAAAGGGTGTTGCGAAAAGTTGACATGGGCCGTAATAAAATTGTTACACACCGGAACAAAAAAATATTCTGCTCCGTGTTTATTTTTGAATTCCGGCTTTGAAATTTGATATGTGTTTTATGGGTCATGTTCATAAATAAATTCAATTATGAAAAATATTTACATGAGCTATGCTTTCTCATTCCACTCCTTATGTTTGATTAATTAAATAATCCCCAAAATTCGTTATCACATATACTTCTATACAAGAAATGTTACCACCGGCGGACAAGGTATGCAAACCCATGGAACTTAATAATTTAATTTATTAAGCGGGATCATGCGCGAATGGATAAAAATTCGGTTGGATTAAACTCTGCTTCCGGGCTTATTTAATTTTAACGGCTAATTTTGGGACTGCTTTCTAAAGCGATAAAATTACTCTCATTACCCGCCCCTATCCTATGCAGGATAGACGGGATAAATGGCGCTTTCCCATGCGACTCGCGCATCTTGGGTATACGCTGTCACTACTTTTCCTTCGATCTTGACCTGAAAAGTAAATACCTGATTATTTCCGATAAAAATATAATCGATGGAATTCGCATCGGTTACATTTTTCCTGACCATACTCGGGGCGCCCAACGCACCCGTGACGGTTGAAACAGGTTTTTCAACATATGACTGTGCCTGTTCAGATGTCAAAGCATCGCTCGCGGGATTGATATGAAATGCAAAAACCATAACAGGACATAGCAGGATGGCGCTTACGGTAATCATTAACACAAATAGGGGGTTTTTCATACATTTTCTCCTTTATCTGTCAACCCAAAATAGGACATTATCATTTTGGGATTATCCATTTTTTCTTTTATCATTCCGTTGTCTGATTTCAGTCACCCATGGAAACCATAGCATATTTAATCACAATTTCAAGGGCGCTGACGTTCTCATCGTTTATAAATTCCATTTGAATGTATCCTTTCTAAACGAATTAAAGAACTGCTTTCCCTTCGCTCACTTACGCTCGAGTTCCCTGTCAATGATCTTCTTGAAACTTTCATACGGCTGAGCGCCGGTAAGCGGCTGACCGTTCACAAAAAAGGCCGGTGTTCCGTTGACCCCCAACTTCATGGCAGCGTTCAGGTCATCGTCAATCTTAGAATTATATTTTCCACTGTCGAGGCACTGTTGGAATCCGTTCACCTCTAACCCGAGCCGCCGGGCATAAGAAACCAAATCACTTTTCGCAAGGGCGCTCCGGTTATCAAAGAGGATATCACGATATTCCCAGAACTTTCCCTGTTCTTCGGCACATAAAGAAGCCATCGCCGCATCCTTCGCATGCTGGTGAAACGGAAGCGGAAAATGCATAAACGAAAAACGGACTTGCTCTTTATATGTTTCACGAAGCTGGCGGATCGTCGTTTGAATTTTCGAGCAGTACGGGCACTCAAAATCAGACACTTCCACGACCGTCACGGGCGCGTTGACATTTCCGCGAATCGGCCGGCCCGTCATATCAATCTGAAACCGCGGGGCTTCGAGCAAAATCTTTACAGGATATTTATTCTTAAGATTTCCCGCATAATTGTCTGAGACCGCCGAGAGTTTTTGTTTTTTCAGTAGTTCCCTGATTTTACCCTTGGCTTCTTCCGTGGAATTTCCAAACCTGCCCTGCGACTGCATGAAAATATTGTCCACTTCGGCATCCGTCACCCCGGGATTCGCGCCCTTCAGCGCTTCATCCTGTACGTCTCCGATTGATTTTTTCTGTTTTCCGGCTTCAAGCTGCCACAACTTTTCATTGACCATCTCATCAAGTTTATTCATTTTGATGTCATAGATTTGACTCTCGATCGATTTCAGTTCGTCTTTCGCCGCTTCATTCAACTCCATGGCCGTAATGATCTCATCTCCAATCCGCGCAACCACATCCTTACTTTTTTCGTTTTGAGCGGCGGTTTCTTTGTCGGCGGCAAATAACGAATTTTGCGATAGAAAAGCACCGAACGTAAAAAACCAAAAAGATACGACCATTAATTTAAACTTCCTTTTCCTATTGAATGGCATTCCCCACCTCTTTATTTAAGATCATTATTCAATCTGCCTGATTTTACGTCATTCCCGCATGTTTCAGGCGGGAATCCAAGGTCATAGATTCCCGACAAAAGCTTTCGGGAATGACACAAACGGTGCTGTAAATCTCTCGATTTAAAAAACCACCCGTCTGAATATCATTTAAATAGACGCGCAACCGTGTTTTCTATTCAGATTTTTTCAGCCTATGATCCAGGGAAAGAATACCTGATCCCCTGCGGGAAAGCAAAAGAGAGAATAGAAATAAAATAAAATCAATTTTGACCGTATCGCGTGGGGAAATATGGATCGCAGCTCCGAAACAACCGCAATCCAAAATGGGCAATTTCAAAATAATTGTCCGAATCAGCAACGCAATAAAAGCGAGAAAAAAGACGGAGGCAACAGCTGCCGAAGTCCGCGTCATAAACCCAAGAAAAATAAATGCACCCAAAATAAACTCTATCCAAGGAACTGCGGTTGCTACAAGCGGAATCAGCATATCCGGCAAAAACCGATATGCCTCGACCGCCGCAGCAAATTCCTCGGGTGGTGCGAGCAGTTTGTTCCATCCTGAATAAATCAAAATCCCGCCGACAGCCAAGCGACCGATCAGTAAAAAAAGTTTCATGGTTTTACTCCCTGTATTACGTTTTCTCCGCTGGCTTGATTCGCGGCCACCCCTGGTGGCGGATTTTCTCCAGCCTGTTTCGCACTAACACTCGCATTCTCAGGTTGTGTTGGTTGAGCGACCGCTGGCGGTGGAATGGTTACCGTGTTCGGAGTTCCGGGAGGAATTGCCCCGGGAATCTGACCTGCGGGTTGTCCCTGCGGATTACCTGAATTTTCCGGAGGGGGCGGCGGCAGAAAAGCTTCGGGCGGTAAATTGATGATGATCCCGGCTTTCTTTAATTCTTCGACTGCAAATTTTTTGCCGTCCGTTTCAAGCTGTTTCCCGCCGACAAACCGTTTATCATTAATAAAAAAAGAAGGTGTTGCGTTGACGTGTAGCGCTTTCCCCGAATCGTTTTCTTTTTGGATTTTCCGGAGCGTTTTATCACTTTCAACGCATTTTTCGAGTTTTTCCTGCTTCAGCCCCAAATCAGCGCAATATTTCCAGAATGTTCCGGTCGGCCGTTCCTGTTTAGACCACTCGGCTTGTTCTTTAAACGTTCTGTCGTGAAATTCCCAAAACTTCCCCTGCTCTGCCGCACATTCAGCGAACAAGGCCGCTTCGAGCGCCCAACGATGCATCTCGAGCGGAAAATGCCGGAATTCGACCGAAATCATATCCGGGAAAATTTTCATAAAATCATCTTCCGCTTTCGCACCATAGGAACATGCGGGACATTGAAAATCACTATAAACCACCATCCGAACCGGCGCATGATTGGGCCCTTTGAATTTATTTCCATGCAATTGCGCCGTGGAAATATTCCCCTGGACTCGCCGGCCGAGCGCAACACTGCCAATTAAAATCAACACGATCATGCTTCCTGTAACGACATAGCGTTTAATCATTTTCGCACTTTTCTCCGTTAAAGCTGTTAACGATAACATGTCCCATGCACTCAAGCTCACAAGAGCGCAAGAACACTGTCTGTCATCCTCGCGTCCACCTAACATCCACCAAAATACTCGTCGGACTCGCCGCGCTGTTTGGCGAGAACTGGCGGATCCGCCGTCCTGTTGGGCGGAAAAACGGGGATCCATCAATCTTATGGATTCCCGCTTAAAGCCTGCGGGAATGACAGAAAACTGAAGAATTCAAGTTAGCTTTTTACGTTTTGTTTTTAAATCACCGTGCTGTCCGCAATCACGGCATCTTTCGGAACGATCACAATGCCTTCGCGGATGAAATAATTATCTCCGTCAAAGTCTTCCAGCTTTTTTGCGTTTTTAATGATCACATGACGACCGATCCGAACATTTTTATCAATAATAGCTCCCTCGATTTTTGTTCCGTCTCCGATTCCCATCGGAATTTTATTTTTGCTCAAGGATTCAAATTCGAAAAAATCCGCCCCCATAATCACGGATTTCTTGATGGAAGCTTTTTTATGGATCACTTCCCGTAATCCGATAATCGAATCTTCAATGGTGGCATGACGGATGACGGTCCCTTCCGAAATTAAGGAATTGTCGATTTTGGAACCCAGGATTTGTGAGGGGGGAAGAAATCGCGGATGCGTAAAGATATTTCCTTTCGGAGAATGAAATCTGAATTTCGGATATGGGCCCGTTAGTTCCAAACAAGCTTCGTAAAAACTTCTAATGGTCCCGATGTCTCTCCAGTAGCCGTCGAAATAATACCCAAACGACTTTAAATGTTTGTTTTTAATCGCCTTGGGAATGATTTCACGCCCAAAATCAATTTCGTCACCGGCTAAAAGCTCAGTTAAAACCCGCGCCTTGAACACATAGACGCCCATGGACGCATAATAATTTTTCGTCGATTCAACTTCAAATCCCTTCCTGTTTTCCGGCATTTTAGGTTTTTCATTGAAGTCGGTGATCCTTCCGTTTGCCTCCATTTTCAGGATTCCAAAACCAGGTGTCAATTTCTCATCGACTAAAATAGTAGACACGGTGACATCTGCTTTGTTTTTTCGGTGGAAATGGATCACCTTCTGGTAATCCATCCGGTATAAATGATCTCCGGAAAGGATCAGAACATCGTCATCCTCCTGAAGGTGGTAGTGCGGCATATGACAACGAACCGCATCGGCCGTTCCCTGAAACCATCGCTCGCTTGATAAGGTTTGTTCGGCAGATAACAAAATAACCGCGGCGCGGCTAAAATAGTCAAACCGGTACGTGTTATAGATATGATTGTTTAAGGAAGCAGAATTATATTGTGTTAGAACAAAAATCCGCTTCAAACCGGAATGGAGTGAATTACTAATAGGAATGTCTACGAGCCGGTACTTTCCGCCAATCGGAACAGCCGGTTTCGACCGGTATAAGGTAAGCGGAAATAATCTTTTCCCCTGTCCGCCCCCCAACACAATCGCTACCTCACCCATCGCTTCCCATTGGCTCCGTTTTTATTTTGTTACTTTAGTCGACCTGTTTTTATGTCATTCCCGCTCGCTTCCCTTAAAAAAGAAAGGGCCGTCCCCAGCTTTTCCGGGGTAGGCGGGACTGACATAGATTGAAAATATATACACTATTATAATAGGTTGTCAGTACCGTCCTTAACTTCCCATGAATCATCCAATAGGTTGTTAAGGGCGGGAATCCATGATTTTTGATCCCCGCCAAAAGCACGGCGGAGCAGTGCTGCTTCGCTGCATTCGGGGATGACACAGGCTAAAAACCTATGGTTTAGCCCGGATTTCTCATCACTAATGACAGATTCCGCTCGTAAGAGCTGCGGCGCAAAGATAGTTTGAATGTTTGCGCCAAGGGCTTATCTTTTGCGCTCTGATCTGACAAGGGACGCAAAACTTTTGGCACAACTTCTTACGCCAAAAGCGCCTTTCTCTTCGATTCACAAAATCGATGAGAAAGAGGGGTTAACCCTTCTTTAGAATAGGTAGGCCGGTTTTTGAATTTTCACCGATCACATAACCTGCCGGAAGCTGGTCAATAGCGCCTTCTTTAATTTCTTTTCCAAAGAAATAAATCATCTGCTTACGTCCACCTCTTAAAGTCACTTCTCTTTTGTGTAGATAAAAAGTCGTTCCGCTTTTTTTGCTAACAGCACCGAATGCCATGATTATCTCCTTATGGTTCAAGTTATCGATTTATTACTGTTTAAAAGATATCAGAAAAATCTTTTAAGGTCAAACATTTTGCTAACAGATAAAACTTTAACTGTCAGTCCGGATTTCTCATCGATTTTGTAAATCGACGAGAAATCCGGTTGATTATTTATCGGCAACGGTTTAAAAAGAGTTCAATTAAAATATTCAGTTCTGCAAATTTTTCCCTCTCGATAGGGAGAGGGTTGGGGTGCGGGCGGATTGCCCTTGTTCATAGACCCCCTCCCCTCTATCCTCTCCCCCTTAAGGTGGAGAGGAGTATAGAAGAAAAGGTGCCAGGCACTTTCGATTTTCGTTAAAAGGCTTATGTTCGAGGCGAATCTACTTGGCGCAGGCTTAAAAGCTATATTTGATGTTCGTGCCGAAAATATTCGTATCGGTCCACTTTCCGATGCTGTTTTTTTCGAATCGTCGCAAATAATAAATGCTGCCGTAGAGATGATCCCAGAGGTGGAACTTGAAACCGTTAAAAAAACGGTCCTCCACAAAACCGTTTCGGTTTGATTCAACAAAGATCTCGTTGGCCGAATAAGGCTGGAATTTAAATCGCGTCCATCGATAAGGCGCCACAAGAGTCACCAGATTGCGGTAACGCACGGTATTCTCCTGGTCTTCTTTAAAATGAAACTCCAGCATATTGCGATCGGAGAGATCAAAGCCGTAAATCTTGGCCTGCGGCGCGGCATAAATCCTCGGCACGTTGTCCCAAGACCAGATCGCTTTCTTTCCCACTTTTCGCGATGAACGAATCTCTTGATAGTCCGCGCCCACGGCAAGATATTTATGATGCAGGTAATCCAGGCCAAGATGGGTTTCCATATAATTGATGCCCCATCCCTCTTTAAAGCGCAACTCCTCGCCCACTTTCATCTTGATCTTATCGTTCATCTTCTTTTCAATGTCGTAAGTATTCCAAACCCCAAACGCCTCATCGGTGTTCTTGACGGCAAAGGACAACGGCGCCCATAAAAACAGAAGAAAAACGGCACACGACAAGGGCCCGGCTACAGAGCAGAGTTTTCGATGTTTCCCGCGGAACTTCATCATGGCGCCTTCATCTTTTTTCTATTTTTTTTTCGCAATCGATTTCAAGGAACTCCGGATTAATTTTAATGCCCTGACTGCGAGCTGCGGTATGCTATTATTATCGTCAATTTGCAAACGGGCTTGAATGAAGCCTAAAGAAGGTTGCGTAAGTAAATCTATTTTATTTCAGCATTAAAAGCCGATTTAGCTTGATTCTTTATCAAAAACCGCTAATATTTCAAAATTCATGGACACGATCATCGAATTTTTTCGCCAGTTATACCATTTTGAACACCTTATCCGCTGGGGCGGTTATACCGTTCTCGTACTGATTGTCTTTGCGGAAACAGGACTGCTGGCCGGTTTCTTTTTGCCGGGCGATTCATTATTAGTCACCGCCGGACTTCTTTCAGCCGTCGACGGTGCTCTCAATATCTTCATATTAAATGCGGTTCTCTGCCTTGCGGCAATCATGGGCGATACCGTCGGCTATTGGATCGGATACCACATCGGCCCGCGAATTTTTAACAAGGATGATTCATTCTTCTTTCATAAAAACCATCTGCTTCGCACCCAATATTTTTATGAGAAATACGGCGCTAAAACGATTGTCATTGCGCGATTCGTCCCTATCGTCAGAACTTTTGCTCCGACCGTCGCCGGAGTCGGGAAAATGAAATATAGGAAATTTTTATCTTACAACATCATCGGCGGAATCGGATGGGTGCTCAGCATGACCCTCATCGGTTATTTCCTTGGCCGGAGCATTCCGAATATCGAGAAACAGATTCATATTATTATTTTCATTGTGATCTTCGTCTCATTCATCCCGATTATGAAAGAATGGCTTTCTTCAAGACGTAAATGATTTTCAGGGGACAGCGCCCTCCTTCTCGTTTAAAAAGGGCGCTGTCCCCTAAGAAAATGGAGTAATATTGCATCATGGCATTAATGATCAAACGAATTGAACGCCCGCGAGAATTGAAATGGTATCAAGCCGGCGCCATGCTCTACGGCGACTGGGGAACCAGCAAAGCCTATGTGCTCGGAATCGCTTTTGCACTGGCAGGTCACGCGTCATGGTTTTTACTCGGGATCATGTCTCTCCTGACGATACTCGTCGGATTTTGCTACACCATTATTTGCCGCGTATATCCCGATGGAGGCGGCGTTTATTCTTCGCTCAGAAACAGATCAAAACCGCTTGCTGTTCTCGGAGCGCTTCTATTAATCGCGGATTATGCCGTTACGGCGTCACTCAGTACGTTATCCGCATTCCACTATTTTAATACCTCTAATCCCGTCCTTTTCGCCATGGGCGCCATCGCGCTTATCGGCGCCATCAATTGGATCGGTCCCAGCAAAAGCGGAAATCTGGCGACCTTTGTCGGCGTACTCGCATCCATATCTGCCATTATTCTTTTTGGATTTACTGTCCCGCATCTACCCCATGTGAATCTTCAAATGCCAACCGGAACATTCACCCACAATTGGAGCAGTTTTGTCGGAATTGTTCTCGCACTCTCCGGCGTCGAAGCCATTGCAAATATGACCGGCGTTATGGTCTTGCCTGTTGATAAAACGTCGAAACGTGCGATTTGGCCAGTCCTTCTGGAAGTAGCCCTATTAACATTTCTTTTGGGAATTGCCATGAATGCCATCCCCAATCTGACGGGTCATACAGAGGATATGCTCCGCGCGATTGCCAACCATTATATTGCGCCATGGTACGGAACCATGATTTCTATCTTATTTGCCTTTTTACTGCTTTCTGCGACAAATTCGGCCATCAATGGGCTGGTCAGTATTAAATATGCAATGGGGAAAGACCGGGAACTTCCGGAACAGTTCACTCAACTCAACCGGTTCGGGATGCCGTGGCTTGGATTAATTGTCGCAACCATCGTTCCGATCCTTGTTTTGTTTTTTGTCAACGACCTGGTGGGCCTCGCGGCCCTTTATGCGATCGGTGTCGTAGGCGCGATTACGATCAATCTCGGGGCCTGCGCGCTGAATTATAAAATTAATCTGAAACGATGGGAAAGATCTTTGCTTTACGCCGCTTCCCTCATTCTTCTTTTCGTGGAAGTGACAATTGCTTTTCAGAAACACGCCGCTCTTCTTTTTGCAATCATCATCGTCGCTGTCGGATTAATCCTCCGCTACCTTGGCAAAACATTCTTTGTGATTAAAGTACCGGAATTTGTTCCGAGCGCCGAAGTACTGACGGTGAGTGAAGCGAAGGATTTGGTATCTCTCTACAAAAGTTCATTTTTGGTGGCCATTAAGCAAATGAATTTAAAACTCCTTGAAGACACGGCGCTGATGATCAAGGCGAGGGGCGAAAATTCGGCGTATGTTTGTTATGTTGAAGAATCCCCCGCCATTAAGAGCGAACTGGTCGAACTCGAACCGTCTGCCGAATCGATTGAGCTTTTAGCCAAAGTCGAAGAGGAAATGGCAAAATCGGGAATCACGGTCATTCCGCTGTGGCAAACCGGGACTGAACCCGGAAAACGGATCGCGGAAACCGCTAAGGAATTGGATGTGAAAACGGTTACGATCGGTGCGACGCAACGCAGTGCTTTGGTGAATTTATTCAGAGGCGATGTTTTACGGCAGCTAGCGCAGGGATTGCAAAAGGACTGTCACTTAGTTATAGTGGGATAGAGTTTCATTTTAGCCAGTGCAACATTCCCGCGGCTCAGACAGTTCCTGCGCTCCCGTTGGTGCTCGGAAAACTCGCCTCGGAAATGTTGCACTGGCTAAAATTTCTCAGCATAAGCACAGATTCGGACCCCGTGGTTTAATTTTAGTAACTTTTATTTAAGAGGAGCAATTGAAGCAGGAAGACATCTCTCCGCGAGTTCGTAAAAAGCAAACGGAGCAAAAAATGTCATCCCCGCATGCTTCTGGCGGGGATCTATAATTCCTGGATTCCCGTTTTTGCGGGAATGACATCAATTTGGCAATCAAGGGAATGACATGCCGCATCAAATTATAATTTGGACAACGTTTAATCTCTTTATTATCGGAATGCTATGGCTTGACCTTGCCGTCTTCCAGAAGAAAGACCACGTCATCGGCATCAAAGAATCCCTTTGGTGGAGCGTTTTCTGGACTGTTCTTGCGCTTATCTTCAATCTCGGACTCTATTTTTTCATGGGCCGTGAGAAAGCGCTAACCTTCTTCACCGGCTACCTGATCGAACGATCTCTCAGCATGGATAACTTGTTTGTCTTCCTCGTCATTTTTAACTATTTCAAAGTCGACGGAAAATATCAGCACAAGATTTTATTCTGGGGAATTTTGGGCGCACTTGTCATGCGCGCCGTTTTTATTTTTGCCGGAATCGCGCTGATTAAAATGTTTTCGTGGACGATTTATGTCTTTGGGGCATTTCTGATTTACACGGGTTACAAACTCGTGTTTCAGGAAGATAAAGAAGTCGATCCTGAACATAATGTCGTATTAAAAGCCATCAAAAAAATATTTCCGCTTACGACCGCACACGATGGGAATTTTTTCGCGCGGATTGATAACCGGCTCTTCATGACCCCGCTTTTCGTCGTCCTGATTCTGGTCGAGACTTCCGACGTCATGTTCGCCGTTGATTCCATTCCCGCGATTTTATCCATTACGACGGACCCCTTCATCGTCTATACGTCAAACGTCTTCGCGATTTTAGGTTTACGGGCACTTTATTTTGCCTTGGCGGCGCTGATGGATATGTTCGAATATTTGGATTACGGTCTCGGAATTATTCTCGCATTTGTCGGCGTGAAGATGCTGATTCAGGAACATTACCATATTCCGATCGGCGTCGCTCTCGGCGTCATTTGTCTGATATTAACTGCGTCGATTTTAATCTCAATATGGAAACGTAAACGACCTCAGTGTAACAAAGTTAAGTAAAGAGGAGAGGCGGGAGCCTTCGCTTTAGCTGCCTCCGCCGGTTTCATGGCGAACGGCCATAGAAGAAACCGCCGTACTCGCTGCCGCTCGGGCTTCGTTCCGAGCTGGGAACTTCGCCCGATCGAAGCCGCTGCGGCGTCCCGCCTCTCCTCTTCCTTTATTAAATTTATATATTTTTGTGTAAGATTAAACATAAATAAGTGAGCAGGATGATACAAAACAGTAGAGTCAATTTACGATCCTCCGACGAAATTGGATTCAGAAGATCCTACAAATTCTTGCGAAGATCAAAATGGGAAACCGCAGCCCGTCACCAGGGAATTTTGGGAATGCGGAGGAAATCCCGTTTTGAGATTCGCTTAGAATTGTTGCGGAGAATCCATTCGTCGGAGGATCGTAAATTGACGGTCTGCTAAGAGATTATAATGCGATGACTCAACATACGGAACATACGACAAAACACGAGCACCACGCGCGCGAAAAGTGGGGCACGAAACTTGGACTCATTCTCGCGATGGCCGGAAACGCGATCGGCCTCGGTAATTTCCTGCGCTTCCCCGTCCAATGCGCCAATAACGGCGGCGGCGCATTTATGATTCCTTACTTCATTGCCCTCTTCCTGCTCGGAATTCCCCTTATGTGGGTCGAATGGGGTATCGGCCGCTTCGGCGGGAAATACGGCCACGGAACGACACCGGGGATGTTTCATTATTTATGGAAAAATCCCGTATCGAAATATCTCGGCGCCGTCGGCATTATGATTCCATTCTGTCTTGTCATCTACTACACATATATTGAATCCTGGACACTGGCCTATAGTGCGTTTTCTTTCACGGGAAAATATTTCGGAATCACAACCCATCAAGGCATGATTGATTTCCTGGGAGCCTATCAGGGCAAAGTGGTCAATCAGCATTTTAACGGGATAGGCACCGCATACCTTTTTTTTCTTATCACGTTACTCGCTAATATTTGGATTCTCTGGCACGGCACAAAGGGAATTGAGTGGTTGGGAAAGTGGGCCATCCCGACCATTTTTATATTCGGCATTATTTTGCTTGTTCGCGTATTTACACTCGGCACTCCAAATCCCGCCCTTCCGGAACAAAACGTTTGGAACGGCCTCGGATTTATTTGGAATCCGGATTTCCGGCAGCTTGGAAATGCGAAAGTCTGGCTCGCTGCAACCGGCCAAATCTTCTTCACGCTGAGTGTCGGATTCGGGGCCATTCAGACTTACGCAAGTTACCTCACCCCCAAAGATGATGTCGTTGCTTCCGGATTAGCTACCGTATCGGCGAATGAAGCAGCCGAAGTCATTTTAGGCGGCTCGATTGCCATCCCTGTCACCGTTGCTTTTTTTGGAATCGCGGCGACCCAGCAAATCGCAGCGGGAGGTTCTTTTGATTTGGGCTTCTTTGCGCTCCCTCTTATTTTCCAAAAGCTTCCCTTCGGCCAATTTTTTGGAACGATCTGGTTTTTCCTTTTATTTCTTGCAGGCATTACATCGTCCGTTGCGATGGCGCAACCCATTATGGCGTTCCTTCAGGAAGAATTTAAAGTCACGCGCAAAAACGCGGCCCTGATGATCGGCGGCGCTTTATTTTTCCTGATGCATCCCGTCATTTTTTTTCTAAAACACGGGTTTCTGGATGAAATGGATTTCTGGATCGGCACATTCGGAATTGTATTCCTTGCCTTGCTTGAAATTATTATTTTTATTTGGCTGTTTGGCGCTAAAAATGCATGGAAAGAAATCCACTCAGGCGCGCTGATGAAAGTCCCGAGAGTTTTCTTGTTCATCATGAAATATATTACGCCCGCATACTTAATCATCCTGCTCGGGTTTTGGTTTTATCAGGACGGCCTCCGTGTCATCACCATGGCGGGCGTCCCGCCGGAAAATTATCCCTACATCTGGTTTGCTCGATTCCTGATGATCGGAACTCTCATCGTCGCTTTTGTCGCCGTTTACATTGCCTGGCAAAAAAAACACCGGATTATGCAGCGCATCCCCTCCTCTTAAAGGGGACAGCGCCCTTTTTAGGGCGCTGTCCCCACCTACAGTAGAATTCTCTATTGGTAATAGATTTTATGCTTTTTAGACTTCCTCGCTCTTGCAAAACACGCTATCAATATTTAGACTCTCCTGAAAGGAGAAAAGCGGATAGAGATAGCGCTTTGCAAAACAATATGCCTAGACATAAACGAATCGTCATTCCCGACGTGCCCCATCACGTTACGCAGAGGGGTAACAATCAAAACACGGTGTTTGATTCTGATGCGGATTTTGACCGGTATCTCAAATGGTTAAGTAAATATGCACAGAAATATTTAACGGATATACTCGCATACTGTTTAATGCCCAATCACGTGCACTTTGTTATCACCCCAAAGGAAACAGACTCGCTGGCTCGTTTATTTAACACACTTCATATGAGATACTCACAATACAAAAATTATAAATCAAAAAAGACCGGACATCTCTGGCAGGGCCGATTCTTTTCATCTCCTTTAGGCGACGAGCATTTATATAATGCTATCCGCTATGTCGAACGAAACCCCGTTCGCGCCAACTTAGCGGATTATGCATGGAATTACCGGTGGTCAAGCGCCGCCTTTCATTGCGGTAAGACTAATCATTCTTGGATTACTAAAACAGATACTATTTTCAAATACAGTCCTGACGAATGGAAAGAATACCTGTCCAGCGAAGATGAAACGATTGTGGATAAGATACGAGCCATCACCATCAAGGGAGGGGACAGCGCCCTTTTTAGGGCGCTGTCCCCTTAAAAGAGATTACGCTGCCACTTGGAGTTGGCGCATTTCGGTTTGTTCACGTTGCCAGAGGCTAACAAATTTATTCACAAGACTTTCATTAAATTCAATGCGGTTTCCTTGTTGGATTTCAAATCCCATTTGCCGCATCAACTGAACCATCTCTGGCCCAAGGACCGCAAGTGAATTGACGATCGGCGGTAAATACCGGCTGACGGTCCGCCGATTGATGTCCGTAATGGCCGCTGTGTGGAATTGAATTTGCGTAATCTGCTTCGGCAACTCCTTCACGCCGTCATAAACAATGTAAATATGATCGGAATTAACCTTGCGCGACAGCTTTTCGATCGTTTGCGCCAATTGATTCAGCTCGGTAATATTTTCAACATACGGCGTCACGAACATGCCGGGCTTCACCGTTTCACCAAGCGGCTTCCCGACCACCACAAGGCCGAATTGCGTATCCACAGGGCGGATAAATTCACGCATACTTGCGGCAGGGATTCCTTGCGCCATCAGCCGCCGCTCGACATGCTGAATGATACTTTCAATCGCCGGCATTTCAACCGTTGTCGATCCGGCCAAATTCGCGACGAACTCGTCAAGGAGAAGTCCGGCAGCCGTATTTTTCCGGTATGCCCCTCGTAGCGTCTCTTGAATGCGTGGCATCAAGTGGGTCATTTCGTGGAGCAGCGTTGCCTGCAAGCGATTAATGGCAACTTGATCATCGCCGGTCATTGCATCCGCAACCATTTGAGGATTGAGATAAATTGCTTTTTCACTCAGCTTGGCATATCCGAATTCTGTCGTAAGTGACGGATCCAATCGAATCGCCGAAACACCGCGCACGAGTTCATCAAGCACCGCCACACCGCCGAATACACTGCGGAACACTTCATCACCTTCAATCCGTCCGTTGAATTTTGCAAGTGCTTTTCCAAATTGACTAAAAATAAAATTACCAACTTCAGCAGATATCATCGGGCTTTGTTCTTTAATTTGCTCGAGAACCTTGGCCGCGCCCCGATCAAACGCATTACTTTTCGGTTGCGTCAATTCGTCCGTTTTTCTAGCTTCAGAGCGTGCTACCTGACTCCCCTTTTCGACGGCAACAGCAACCTGCTTCAAGATTTCCGCTTTTTCTTCTGCTGTTATTGTCGGCTCGGCAAACGGCATAAAGGCAGCACGATCGAAATCATCTCCCACAACAGCCGTCCACGGTTTGAATTCAACCCGAACCTTAACATATTGATTCCGTACCTCGTCCCATTTGACGAACTCATATTCAAACGCTTCCTGTGCCAGCGCTTTCGCCCTCGCCTTTTCCTGCATTTCATAATAGGTCATATTGACGCCGTTGAAGATAACGGGCTTATCGTGTTCGAGATCAAATCTTGATTCCATAATCGAATCGTCGGTAAAGTACTTCGTCACCCCGAGCGTTGTCCCAATAAATCCGGCGCCGCCTTTATTGATTTGCAATACGCCGTCATGGTTTCCATCCAGAAGGGACGGAATCACCTGAACAAGACCATCGCCGTATGTCGGATGATTGTGCAATAGATATGCAAAGTCATCTTCACCGTACGTTTCAGATCCGGTATTCCGCATTCCGCTCGAAATCTGTTTTCTCCCATCCGGCATCACTTGCAGAATCTGTTCAAAGCCGAGTTTGTGCGCCTGCAGATGCACCGCCTTCCACTGGATCGGATCCGGTTTGAGATCTGCAATATATTTGCCGGTCTTGCGATTAATCATATCCGGAGTGTTAATGAGGTCCTCAAACGAATACATGCCGTCAAGTTTGAGTTTCTTCTCCTCCTCGATAAACGCTTGAATGTCTTTGTCTTTCTGCTGCATCCAGAACAGGGCCTGTAAATACCGCGCTGCAAATTCTTCCAAACGGCCTGACGGCGTTGTATTATTTTTCACCATATCCTGGATACGCGTCCGGAATTGATCTAACAATTCCAACCGCTTCCATTTAACCTCGCGGCTTAAGGTCTCTCCTTCGCCCAGCAATTTCCGGAATAACGTATTCGTCAGATCAAATGCAAAGATATACAGAAACATCTGGGATGGATTTGTCTCCAAAAGATTCTTCGACTTTTCGACCGGCAGCATAAACGCCTCGAAAAATCTCTGCGTTTCCCGTTCAATCATTTCGGCCGCAAGTTTTTTCCAATCAGCGAGGCCCTCGTCGAGTTCCATTTGTTTCGAAATCATTTGCCGGACACGGTTAACCCAGAACGGCTTAATTTCGCGATAAATTTCCGCAATGATCTTTTGTGCTCTTTCACCGTGCACTTGAACCGCCAGCTGGACAAGCTCCGGTAACTTAGCGGAAATAAAATCGAGGGCAGCCGATTTATCAAGTTCCATCATTCCGCGTTCCGCATCCATCTTGGTCCGCAATTCAGTTAAGAACGTTTGCAGCTGAGCATTGAAGGTCAGCGTTGCTTTAAACGGTTCCAACAACTCTTCATTCGCCTTAGGATCATCTTTGGAACGTAAATCAATCTCGCGCGCCAATTGTTTTTTCCATATGTCATAATCGCGTTCGATTTCTTGTTGAGCCTGCTGCCGCTCACTCATCGAGTTCTTAATGCGATCCATGGCTTCGATCAGCTTTTTCTTCTCGGCTTTCGTTCCGACCTTTTCTAACTGAGCTTCGAGCTGCATCAACTGGACTTGATACGTCATCGATCCGATTTTCTCTTCCATTACTTGTTTGGCGCGATCCATCGAATCTTCATAGGATTTAATAATCGCTTTTCCGCGATCCTTGTCGCCGGCCTTATAGGCGGCAACAGCGTCTGCGGCTACCGTTTCGGCAAGATGTTGATGGATTTGATCGGCAGATTTTCCGTGGAGGGTTCCTTGATCGTCGACTGTCATGATCGGCCGTTCGCCCGCGAATAATTCATCCACCATGGCAGACAACCGCGACGGATTCTGTAATAATTTCTGGACGGCCAATATGTCATCGAATTCGCGCGAATTCCACAGGAGCCGTTGAACCAATGCGGTCGCAAGCGCGGGATCCATACGCCGTTCGCGCAAGAGCCGTTCAAATTCGAGCTTCAAGCCTAACACTGTTTTGAATGTTGCGTATGCCCGCTGTTTGAAGCGGAGCCTGTCTGCCGGAAGCAATTGATCCACAAGGTGGTCGCCTTTGTTCGGGTATAGATATTGGTTGAACTTTTGTTCGAAAACATGTTCGAGGCCGAATTCGTGACCAAAGTCGTAGTCATACACGCCTTCGACAATCTGAGCGAAAAAGTTCATGATTTCTTCGATCACGTTCGATTCGTTTCTGCCGATTGTGCTCTGTTCGCGTCCGAACGGAAGCGGGTGAATAAAGTGGCGCAATTCGTGATAGCTGGATTGATCCACATATTCTTCACGCAACACAGGGAAATCCAGATTCTTAAAAAGGCCTTCTTTGAAGACAGAGCCTGCGTCAAAGGTTGTCGTTCCGGTATGTGTTTCCAAACGTCCCTTTGCAAATCCCCTTTGAATTAAAATGCTTTCGAAGTCCGTATCAATCACAAACATCATGGCTTTCAGATCCGGCGGCGTTCCCTGTCTGGCAATGTGTTTCCGTTTCGCTTCCGTATAAGCTTCCTCGAAAACAGGATCGTCGGGCGTAATTCCCTGCCGGCGCAAATTTTCCTTAATACGCGGCAATTCAACCAACTCCGCAAATGTTCCCGTCCGGACAACAACGCCAAGTTTATACCGTGTTCCGGCGGGTTGTCCCGCGTACCGTATTTCAATCTCGCCGCGTTTGAATTCGTAATCGTCATCCACCGCAATCAATAAGCCCTCCGGGGTCAAGTGATTTCGCGGATTTGCGATACCGTAATTCATCTCTTGCGCAAGCCGCGTCAAACCTTCCAGCACCACGGCCGGGTCATTCGATCGGATCTTATCCATGACTTCACGGTCAATTTCCGAAATGTCACGGGCTTGTCCATCATTACGGCTGAAGTCGGGATCCGTCGCGATCAACTCCAATACCCGTTCTTTGTCATGTGCCATTTCATTCAGATTCACGCCTCTGTCCAAATAATCTTCAATCCTTTCAAAACGCTCTCTCTCTTTCATGGTCAGGTAAGTCCTTGCCAAAACAGGATCAAACTCAGCCAATCTCGCTTCGAATTCTTCGCGCACGGAACCGACTTTGAAAAGGCGGCTTGAAATGTAATAAGCATTTTCTGCGGTATATCGGGCCAACCCCAAGAATGCCGCACGCGCTCTCGCCTTTTCTCTATCGGAAACTGCAGGGTCGCTTTCAATCGCACGCAACCGAGCATAAGCAAGCGTCAATCCTTTCCGATAATATGAGGCGCTTCTCCCTAACACGCCCATCGCATACTGATACTCAGATTCGGGATCAACCTCGTCATGCAAATCAAACATTTTGAAAAACGATCCGAAGATCCAATATCCAAGATCCCAATTTTTCATGCGTTCACGATTCAGGCCTTGACTCGTCATAAACAAGGAAGCCAAACTGGTATATTTCAGTATTTGATCGATATTTTGCAAGAAACTCAAACCGGGGGTCCAAAGCATGGCCAGCAACCCTTTTCCTTTGGTTTCCGGTTTCTCTAATTGGCTGGGCTTCAGCATGGAGCGGACAAAACCATGAATCGCACTGTTTAAAATGACCATTTTCAACAGGCCAGCAAGCATTCCGATGTTGGTAGCAGCCAATCCCGCCAAAAGGCCTATGGCAAAATAGGCACCCACACCGATCGCTGCCCAAATGAGAACTTGTCCTACAACATATTTTACATCCGTCGTATAGGTCCAGCGAATCAGCTTTCTAATTAATTTCGTTTGTGACAACGCCGCGGCAACGTCACCTTGCAAAATTTCGGCCGTCGGGAAAATTCCGTCTCGATGCGCCGCTTGAAGTTCCCGCAACTCATCCATTTGAGCGGTCAACGCATTTCGGCGTTCGTGCAAGGCCGTAGTCCGCACTCCGCTAACCTGATCAATATCGCGCACTTGCGTTTCGAGTTTCGCGATTTGATCTTCCAATCCTTCAAAATTCGTGTGTTTAAAGTAGTCCTGCCCGATTTCACGCGTCAATTTAAATGGGTTCGTCCAGCCGAATTTAGACTTTGTGATCACGTCAATGAACCGGCTAAATATGGAATTCCGTCGCAAAACCTTTCTTGAAGCCTTAGCCGTTTCAGGCGCAATCGCAGCATCTACAAGCTGTCGCACTTCTGCGATGACCGTCTGATTATCCGGCGTTCTCGTTCCTTGATTTTCCTGATAAACCTTATAGCCGATCGCCAACACCGGCGCCACCATGCCTTTTAGACTCGCCGCCGCTTGGTCCGGCTCGAGAGTGATTCTGAGGGTATGATACGCCAAGGCAATTGCATTACGTTCTTCATCCGCGACCGACTGGCCCCAGAGCAGTCTGGATATATTCCGAAGTGCACGCGGCTGAGTTCCGTCAAAAACCGCACTCATCACTTCGCTTGCGGACGATTCGAAGCTCGTAAAATCAATCGTATTTGCATCCGGCTTCTTCATCAATTCCATTTTTGTCGTCGCAATCATTCCGCGAATTTCCCGTCCGCGGCCGGCGTACGGAATCATCCGGTCCATCCGGCTGAAGAATGAACGAATCTTCGAAAAAATCCCGCTTGGGAAAATGTAATAGATTTCGCGAACACCGTCTTTGGCCTGAATCATTCCGCCGGTTTCGTTATAAACTCCGTGTGCCGATTGCGCTTCGCTGAAACTATAATCGGCCGGCGTTCCTTCATAAGACAGATCATACAAATTGGCTTCCGAACCGACCACGAGCCGGCTCGTTGCGACATCCACAGCATCTAATTTCGCCCCTTTGCCGACTTCCAGGCGGCCGCCCTGTTGCACCATTACGTTCGTCATGAATGCATCCGCCGCAATAGTCGCGGCACCCAAAATCACGACTCTATTAAGGATGGCATTCGCACCGACCATGACATGATTCGCCAACCTCGTTCCCTCATAAATCACCGCACCCATGGCAACGTTAGCGGCATTGTATTGAATCCTGTCCTGGCGTCCGACTTCAATCACGCCCTGTTCCGTCACAAACACGTCACTGCCGCTGAAACGCAATTTTTCAAGTTCCAAGAGTGTACGATTCGGCACATCCCGGCCGAGATTGTGAATCTGCAAATGACCGTTCCGGTCATATCCGGCCACCAAATAATCCCCGTCAACCCGTTGGACTCCTACTTTCCCGCGGATCAATTGATTCAAGAAATTAGGATCTTCCTTAATGTGCTTCGCGGTTTCTTCGGAAACTTGAATAACCGCTTCGCCGCCCGCACAATTGCCCGCTTCGTCACAGTTAATTCTAACTCTTTCATTCACTCGGACCGTTCCGTCCGGCAAACTCACCCGGTCTATTTCAGTCACCGTCACTTTCCGTTCCAGAATTCGACCGACTTCCGTATCCGGATTTTTTCCTTCACGTTTCACTTCCGCCAGCCCCTTACCGGCCGTTTGAGCTTCCTGGGAACTCGGCGCATAGACATCTTCAACTCTAAGCGCGGATGAATACGCGGTTTCATCTTCTGCTTTTGCGGATTCGGTTTCGCGCACATACGCATGTTTCGCGTCCGCACTGAGCATTTCGCCGTCGAAGGTCTTGTGAGGATCGAGTTCAAACGCTTTTCCGTCGTGATGACGATACACATCTCGCAACCTCTGTGTTTCGTAAAGCCAATGGTGGATTGATGTTAGAACACGATTAAAGAACGGCGATCCCGTAAATCTCGTCACGCCACCGCCGATCGAGGCAACACCGAACACCCATTGTTCAAACCATGATGGCGTCATATCTTCGGCTTCATGGCTTGATTGCCCCGCTCTCTTCGCCGCTTCAGGGCCCATCACTGTCCGGACAGCCTTAGCAACAATTTGATCAATATTTTCAACGCCGTTCTGTTTCAGGAACGCCTGATAGCGTTTGGCACCGTTCTTCTTCAGGGAATCTTTCGCCTGAGCTTTGGCTAACTCGTTGATCCAGTTTTTCTGGAAGTAATTATCCATTGCCACCAACGCCGTATGTGCATTTCCAAATAACAAGAAAAGGGATTGATTCGTCGTTATCCATGAAGCCACTTTATAGCGGTTTGCCCACTGAATATCGGTCAGTTTTGAAAGCCAACGATCCAAGCGGCCGGCCACAGCGGAAGAAATCCCGTCATACCAGCTTTTCGGAAGCGGAGCTGATACCATCGTCAAGCCGAAGCCAATCGTTTTCACTCCAAGCTTTAACATCCCACCAATAAATTTCGGCATTAAGATACCGGCATTCATCACCAACGTAATCATTGGGGCAAACAAATTAATCATCAGGAACGTCGAGACCTGATCCGAGCTAACACGCCCGAGTTTAGCCAACTGATCTAAGCTCGGAATGCCGATCAAATCAGCAGTAAGCGCCTGTATCAGACGATCCAATTTCTTTACAAACGGAATTTTCGTAGCGAAACCGGCCACTCCGTTCAGCATAGCCGCTAAGAGATTGATCAAATTCGATATAAGCATCGCCGGAATATTAGTTACCACACCGCCGATCATTCGCTGACGGCCGATTTCCTCGGTCTTTGCCTGCCATTCGTGGAAGGTGTTATCATAGACTTCACGGATAATCTTGGAAATCCGGTCCACCAATGTCGTCCCGTCGGATTGTTTGCGGGTCAGGAACTCTTCAGAGCCCATCGCAGCAAGCACTTTGTCCACGCCTTTTCCGATGCCCGCAAACATCGCTTTCGCTTCGTCAGCAGTTTTCGGAATCGCCGGAACAGCAAGATCCCAACCCCAAATACCGGGAATCGCGCTATTCAACCGGTCACGCAGCAGAAACGCCGGATTTTGAATCGAAAGCCGGAGCCGTTCTTTTGCAAGCCGTGCCTGTTCGGCGTCATAGCGCTCTTTACCATGTTGATCATAATATTTTCCGCTTGCCACTGCTTCTTCCGCCTTGATAAGCGCCAAGACATCTTTTTGATACTGTTTAAATTCTTTGTCAAAATCTTCGCGGACAGAGCGGATCACGGCCCTTGCAAATCTGAGCGGCGCGAATCTTTCGCTCGCATTTTCCCGGGCCCGGAAACTATCGACCTGCCGCTGCGCGGTTCTCAACCGCGCATATTTTTCCTGAGTCCCCATTTTCGGATTATCCCTGACACCCGCAATCTCTTCGATCGCAATCTGTCGCAACCGTTCAGCCTCCTGCTTTTGAGCATTCCGTTCAACAAAACGTTTGCCAAGCCTTCCGCGTGTTATAGCATAAAGTCCCTTCGCCGCCATTCCGACCGTCACCGCCATGAGCGGATCCAATTTGTCTTTCGGCCCGAGTCGCCGGATAATATCTTCTTCTCTTGTCCATTCGCCATATTTCTTGGTTCCGTCATGAATCGCCTGTTGAATTCTCATATTCCGTTTCGAATATTCCCTGTCGAAAGCTTGGAAGCGCTTGCGCTGGCGTGTTCCGTCAATTTCCGTTCCCATTTGTCCGAGTGCAACCAAGTTGAGGAATTTCGTTTTCATGGCCGGATCAACCAACTCGCCCGATCCGTTATAAACCCCGGTCTTCTCAGAAGACTCATAAGCCGTGAACGCTTTCAATTGTTCCGTCATCCGGTCTCCGAGACGGTCAAACAGTCTCAATTTGAGACTATCTGTTAAGAACTTCCGATGGAAAAACAGCCATGCATTTCCGATGGCCAAGGCCGTGATAACGGGCACCGAAACCGGCGCACTCAGGAAAAATGCCGCCAAAGTGGCCAGTGTTCCGATAGCTGCAGTTACGGTACCGAACGCCACCATATCGCGGTTCGTAAACAGGAATGCTTTCAAATATCCGACCGAATTCTTAAAGAATGTATTTCGATCAGATTCTTTTCCGGTTACTTCGGATTGATCAAAGAGAGAGAAATTAGATTGAACCAACTTTTTGGAAGACCAACTAAAATTATATGCGAGGAATGCCAAAGCGCCTGCGAACAAGACCGGAGCAATAACCGATAAGAAAATAGAACCAAAACCGAAGGACACCAGCATCAGAGCCGTTAAGACAGAACCTGTCACCCAGCCCAGTTTCTGATATCCGTTCGCCCAAACGTCGTTCACGAAACTATTATCACTTCCCGTAAAGGCCTTGAAACCTTGTTCCAAACTCGAAGTTCCGCTTCCCACTTTCTTCTTATCGCTTCCTTTCAATCCGCTCAACTCTTTATTCGCGACCGAGAACGGAAAATGTCCGGCCAAATCAAATTGGCGGCCGCCGCGTCCTTTGATTTGCTCGTCAATACGCGCATTCAGGGCCCGTTGTGCATAAACTTGCAGTCCGTGTGCTCTCGCGGTAAACACGTTGCTCAATTTCATCATCGTCGGATTCTTTTGCTGGCCCGCCACGTTAATCCACGCAAACTCAAACATCTGTTTGAACGCATTGATTCTGCCGGCCACTTCGGTTTGGTACGCACCCAATTTGTCTGCCGTTTCTCCGATTCTTTCACGGAACGCCGCGTCATGGAAACCTTCGATCGACCATCCCCGAACCGTAACTTTTCGACCGTCTTTTTCTTGAACAACTTCTTCGGCCGTCAAATATGGTCCCCAAGCTTGTTCGAACGCACGAACAAAATTTTCTCCGAACCGCTCGACCAATTCCCCGCGGCTGACGAACTTCGTCCCTTTGTGCATCAAATCCCACATGAATTGAACAGCTTCCGTAAATTGCATCCCGCTCGTTGAATCTTTGAAGATCACCTTGAAGTTATCCATGAACTGTTGAATATCTTCTAGGCTGAAGTCTTTACCGCGGGAACCTAAAATCGTAGAAACCGTCAAGGCGTTCTGACGCCCTGAGAAACGGTTGATAATATACGTTTCTTCGAGAGAATCTCCCGTACCGTCAAACGTAGCAATCTGATTGTAGCTCACTGCCAATAGGAACCACTCTTCGTCGTTCAACGACTCGCCCGCCACCCATTTCCGTTCAATTTCGTCGATGTTGTATTTTTTCAAGAGTGTGTCATAACGGTCTTTGAACCATTTTTCGAGGAAGTCGGTGACTTCTTTGCTTTCAACATCGAGCAGAATCGGTGCGCCGCCGCGTTCTCTGAAATTGACGACCATATCTTTGGCCAATTCCGCCGCAGCGACATTCCAATCAGACCATACTTTGTCCGCATAAATCGCGCGCATCTTCGGAACGTTACTGGCGACCTGTACGACGTTCTTTCGATAGAACGCCTGCAATTCGGCACGGATACCCCAGGCCGTCCCCGAGAATCCGGTAAAACGGTATTTCCCGGCAGCATCTCTTTCCGTTAATGTTGTGATCAAAGAAATCGTCGAGCGTTTATTGGATGTTTTTGACCGTCCGCTCGAAATTTGAACACGCGGATGGTGATAGGCCAATCCGGTTTTCCGGTTCGGATTGGCGTGTTTCGCTTCAAGAGCCGAATGTTTTCCTTCGGAGAGAACTCGTGTTGTTTGTTCACCGGTATTCTTATCGGAAAGCAGAATCTTGCCCGATGCGTCATCGATCGTATAATCAACGCCTTCTCTAAGAACGATATGGCCGTACAAAGCGGCTTCCACGTATTTCGTAAATTCTTTTTCTGACATTGTCATGGGAATTTCCGAACCGATCAAATTTAAGACATCTTTTAATTTCGCATCCATCCCTTGGGTGAGCGAAACAGTTCCTTTATCGAGATCCGCCACATATGCTTCAAATTCACGGAGCCCTTGAATATTTCTGGTTTGCGTCCTGGCGGCGGCCTGCAATTGTTGTAACCGTTCGAGTCCCATACCGTGTCGAATGATGTAATCCGCAACTTCATCGGCAGCGCGCCGTGCCGCCAAGACCTCTTCATCCGCTTCTTTTTCCGGCGAAGAAATGATGTATTCTTGTTGAGCTTGATCAACAAGGATGCTGTCGATTTCGTCGATATTAATTAAGAATCCGATTACACGGCCCTGATCGTCAAATTTGAAAACATTATGTTTCGATTCGTCGATCTCATATTCAAAGAAGAATGTGCTGACGCTCGAATAGACAATGCCGTCAGTTTGCATCAGGTCTTTCTTTTCCTCATCGGTCATCGTGGCATCTAAGCGGCCGGTTTTGATACCGAGGAATTCAAAGAGCGGCTTCACTTCATTCAAGTTGTCTTGAGCAAAGGTATCTGTCGTCACGAGCTGAATCGCCGGTACGCCCGGAGAACTCCGGAGGAAGTTCATATAAAGCGGAATTGTTGATGTTTTCGTTTTTCCTTCACCGGTACCAAAGTTCACAACGTCAAAATCGCCCATAATATCGCCGGCCAATGCCTGCACCGGGAAGAAATTAAATCCTTTGCTTTTCCCGATCGAAAGGATAAACGCAAGGTGCAAATGAACGAGTGCTTCGGCTTTTTCAGCGGCCGTTAATTCCCGATTCGCCCGGTTCGCCACGGTACGGCGGATTTCATTCTTCCGCATCTGGGCGAATGCACGGACTTTTCCAAGCGCCTGTCTTCCCTCTTCTGTCTTTTCCAAGTCTCTTATGAAATTAGCCAATTTCTTCGGATCGCCTTCCGTATCCGACAATCTCATGATCACTTTTCCATCTTTGTCTTTTAGCACCGCGCCGAACTGGTCGAAAACGGCATCCATGCCCTGATAGACTTCGTGGCTCTTTTCATTTGCCATTTTTCTGAATTCATTTTCATCCATCTTTCCGCTTGCCATCTGCCTGAGCATCGCCCATCGTTGTGACTTGGCTTTGATAAATTGCGGAATCGATGCCGGATGCAAAAGAACAGCTCCGACCGTACCAAACCATGCTTTGATAAATTCCCAATTTTTTGAGAACCAATCCCCGATTTCTGCGCCTATGTTTTCACCCGAAACTCCTTCTCTTCCGGGGTGCGTGCCCATCGCCTCTGCGATTCTGGCCGCGCCGACGTTGACTTCTCCTTGATCCAACTTGGGTGCCGCCGCAATCAAATTGACCATCGATGTACCCTGGCTCATCTGAAAGCAGAGTTCCTGCGAATCAAAAACATCGGGCTTTTGGTCTTTGTCTTTCTCTGTCTCACTTTTGGCTTCATTCAAAATGGCTTCAATCCGGTTTTCAACGGGCGTTTTGCCCCGGCTCGAAACCGCCTGCGTAACCATATCCACCAATCCGCTGATGCGGCCTTTTATGTTGATGACGTTAGCAACGGTACGGTTGAAATCATCTTCCGTCATTTGTGAATCTGCTCTCATAGCTTCTCGTTTAAGAACGGCAAGCTTCTTAGCCGCATCAAGATACGCCTGCATCAAAGCTGTCAGTTTTGGGTTATCAATCGAGAGCTCACCGTTGAACTTCATGTGATTTCCGCCGAGCCGTCTGAAGAAGTACGCCAACGATGCTTTTGAAACCGTTTCCCCGCGCTGGCGCAATCCTTCAAGGAAATTGTCCAGCAGACTCGGGAATCCAACGTGGTCCCGATCTCCGCGCAGAATCAGAAGAACCTGATCCAGCATATTCATCTCACTGGTCGATAACTGATCGCTCAGATCTTTGGTCGAGCCGTCTTTATTCTTGACGAAGAACGCGACGCCGGCTTTTACTAACAAGTCTTCAACGAGACTTAGGATTAACGACGGATCTGCTTTCGCGCCCTTATTCATCTCCTTTTCAATTTCATTGCGAGCCTTTATAATTTCTTCGAGTTTCTGTTGCCCGGCAACCTTCTCTTCTTCGGTTCCCACGATCGGCGCTAACCCCATCTCACCCTCTACTCCTTCGGCGGCTTCCATTTCCATTTCGGACCGCCGCTCAACTCCCGTAAGGGCTTCAGCAATAGCTTCGTATGCTCCCATTTCATCGAGAATCTCCGTTGAAATATCCATGGGAACGACCGGCGTCGCTTCCTTCATCTCGGCTCTTACCTTGTCTACTTTCTGGTTCAACAACTTATTTACCCGGATTAACATTTCATAATACGGAGCATCTTTGATTTGCGGCGAGAGTTTGTAGAGTGCAGAGAGTAACGCTTGTCGACGATCCCGATTCATTTTTCCGAATCTGACCATATCGGCCCGAATCGCCCGGGCTTCTTTTTCGTAGTCAGACAGTCTTTCTTTATCCAACTGTTTGTGCGTATATTCGTGCCGCGAATAAAAATCCATCAAGGCAAAGATATCTTGAGCGGTAAATTTTCCGTTAGTTAGCAAATTCGCATCGATTGTAATGACACCATTTTCATAATATGCCGGCGTCGCAGCGTTATTAACCAACCGGACTTGAACATCACCGGTATTTTTCGTCCATCTCATGTACCTAATCTCCATCGTTATCAAATCAACCAACACTTCCCTGTTTCGACTATTTTCCGGAATCCCCAATTTTTTGAAAATTAAATCCAGATCTTCTTTCAATGTCTTTCCAAAATCTTTTTCACCCGATGCCCTGATCGCTGCATCAGCTTTCACCGTGATCACACCGTCTTCGACATCGACATAAGTTCCCGCCTGATCTTCAAATCCAATCTCGGTTTCACTTTCCGTTGTAGCCGTCGCAAGAGGCATCGCTGCTCTTCTCTGTACGCCGCCCTCCACTTCATAAGGACGAAGTTCTTGAGGCCCATGCGCCCTGAGAGACTGTTTCACCGCCTCTTCTAATTTCAACGTAATAAACTCCGCATCGTTATTACTAACCTCAGATATTCTAAGGCCTTTGAGCACTTCCGCGCCGCGCTCTTCCACCATCTTGATCGCATCTTTGATTTGTTCAAACGTCACCATCGAATCCACACCCGGCACACGCACATAGCTCGTCGATAGCATCATCGCCGATTGCGCCAATTTCCTCAATACGGGCAATCCCAAATGCGACAATTTTTCGGGAATGGTTTCTTCGACCGGTGCTTGAACTTCTGCTTCCAGAACCTCTGCTTCCATCTCCGGCGTTTCTATGGTAGGTACTTCAGCAGCCGGTGTTTCTACCGCAGGTATTGCGGCAACAGCCTTCAGCGCTTCTGCTCGATTTCTCGCGGCCGCCTTAGCATCAGCCACTGCATTCTTAAACACAAGCTCATCGCCCTCACGAACCAACTTTCGCGCATCAAGATATTTATCATACGTGTCTTGTATTTCTTGTTCTGTGGCTGTTTCTGAATCGAGAACGGTTACAAGTTCACCTCTGGCAGCAGACAATTCTGCTTCTGCTCTATTTCTTGCATTTAGCTTGGCTCTCTCAACCTCGTTCTTGAATACAAGTTCATCTCCTTCGCGAATGGATTTCCGGATCTCAAGATATTTGTTATACGCAGCTTGAATCTCTTGTTCCGTGTCGGTTTCCGAATCCAAAATTGTTACTAAATCAGCACGGGCTAACCGTAACCGGGCTTCTGCATCACCGGACACTCCCACCAGCGGTATTTCTTCTTTGGACGCTGGAACAGTTTCTTCCGCACCCATTTTCTCTGCGGACGCATTCATCTGATCAATTTTTGCCTGCAATTCGGCAATTGCTGCATCTGCTTCATTGGCAATACGCTGTTGTGTGAGCAATTCTGCTTCCGCTTTCTCTCTCGCCAACTTCCGGTCTACTCTCGCTCCTTGGATCTTTAGAATCGCGCCTTCTATCTCTCCGCTCCTCTTTGCGTTCTTTCCGGTTAATTCGGCAACAAGCCCGACCAACGCCGTCAATTCCTCCGTCGTGATATCGATTGCCGTGTCACTCCCGATCCTCTTCAGTAACGCGTCCTTCTCATTTGCCGTCAAACTCATCATTTCATTCAATAACGCCGTCAATCGTTCCACATCTTCCATGCTTCCTTGATCCGCATTCCGGCTCGCTTCCGATAACGCTCGCAATAACACTCCCGCTTCCGCTTTCCGGTCACTGGCTTTCAACCATCCGCTCACTTTCCCTTTTACTTCGTTAAACGCACTCACGACCTGCGCCTGACGATCGATCTTCTGTTTTACTTCCGCGTAACCGACCACCAACCCAGACTTCACAAACGCCAATTGTTTCGTGTCTAAACTATTCAAATATTCCAGCATCTCTAACTGCTCGCCGGTCGTCAAACTTCCGTCAGACAAGATCCGAACCACTAACCCGCTCAACGCAGCATTTCCCTTCGCCTGAATCGTGTCATCGATCGCTTTCAACCGTCTTTCATTGTATTGCTCGGCCACTCCCGCGATCTGGCTTTCTCTCCAACTCTTCACGCCGGCATCACTCGTATTCTCTATGCTGAATAATGCACCCACTAACGTCTCGATCTCGCCTAACGTCGGTGTTTCAGTCCCGATAATCGAGGCCAACCGCGACATCGAACTTTCTGTCATCAAGCGCATCTGATGCATTACTTCCGTCAACCGTTTCACGTCTTCAAGGCTTCCGCGATTCGCGGCCTCAATCAACGCATTCAAATATCCCCTCAAGGGCGCTCTCAACCCGGCGCTTACTTCCGTATTCAACCATTCCCTAACTCCTGCCTTCTCTGCGTTAAAGCCATTCACCGCTTCTTCCCAAGCCGCCAGTTTCTCTTGCACTTCTTTCACGCCTTGTTTCAATTCGGTTTGCACCTGTCTCAATTGATCCGTCAACAATCCCGCCAAATACCGTAAGGTCTCCAAGTCGCCTGCCTTCAACGCGGCCTCCATCAATCCATTCAAAGCGTTATCACCCTTCGAACGAATCTGTTCCGCTAACCCTGCCATCTCTTTCGCTTGTGCGATCGATTCCTGTCGTGCTGCTTCCGCTTTCTCTCTCGCCAACTTCCGGTCTACTCTCGCTCCTTGGATCTTTAGAATCGCGCCTTCTATCTCTCCGCTCCTCTTTGCGTTCTTTCCGGTTAATTCGGCAACAAGCCCGACCAACGCCGTCAATTCCTCCGTCGTGATATCGATTGCCGTGTCACTCCCGATCCTCTTCAGTAACGCGTCCTTCTCATTTGCCGTCAAACTCATCATTTCATTCAATAACGCCGTCAATCGTTCCACATCTTCCATGCTTCCTTGATCCGCATTCCGGCTCGCTTCCGATAACGCTCGCAATAACACTCCCGCTTCCGCTTTCCGGTCACTGGCTTTCAACCATCCGCTCACTTTCCCTTTTACTTCGTTAAACGCACTCACGACCTGCGCCTGACGATCGATCTTCTGTTTTACTTCCGCGTAACCGACCACCAACCCAGACTTCACAAACGCCAATTGTTTCGTGTCTAAACTATTCAAATATTCCAGCATCTCTAACTGCTCGCCGGTCGTCAAACTTCCGTCAGACAAGATCCGAACCACTAACCCGCTCAACGCAGCATTTCCCTTCGCCTGAATCGTGTCATCGATCGCTTTCAACCGTCTTTCATTGTATTGCTCGGCCACTCCCGCGATCTGGCTTTCTCTCCAACTCTTCACGCCGGCATCACTCGTATTCTCTATGCTGAATAATGCACCCACTAACGTCTCGATCTCGCCTAACGTCGGTGTTTCAGTCCCGATAATCGAGGCCAACCGCGACATCGAACTTTCTGTCATCAAGCGCATCTGATGCATTACT
>Ga0156235_164_pt1 | contig 38942 bp, 31 predicted proteins | sample RifCSPlowO2_12_FD_107882 | JGI IMG/M metagenome (GOLD analysis project Ga0156235, IMG submission 107882) | Omnitrophica bacterium RIFCSPLOWO2_12_FULL_44_17 | reverse complement strand
TCGGAGGGCTTGAAAAATAAGGGTTTCTTCAATCTACTTCACATAATACAATACTCAACATAATACCTTTAATGTGAGTCAACTCGTCCTCTTGCCATTTTACAAAAAATCTTGAGTATCCTCGATAAATCGGGCATACTATCCGGCCTATGGCAAAAACTTTATTCGACAAAATTTGGGATCAGCATGTGGTGAAGGCATTCCCCGACGGGACAGCGATTCTTTATATTGACCGCCAGCTCGTCCATGAAGTGACGAGCGCGCAAGCTTTTGAAGGATTGCGCCTCACGGGCCGGAAAGTGCGGCATCCGGAATTGACGTTTGCGACGATGGACCATAACGTGCCGACCGACGACCGGAAAAACATTAAAGACCCGATCGCCAAAGAGCAAATCGAAGCGCTGACCCAAAACTGCAAGGAATTCCGGATAAAACTCTACGACTTAAATTCCGACCAGCAGGGTGTTGTTCATATTATCGGGCCTGAGCTTGGGATTACACTTCCCGGTACGACAATCGTTTGCGGGGACTCTCACACGGCGACGCACGGTGCTTTTGGCGCACTTGCGTTCGGCATCGGGACCTCGGAGGTCGAACATGTTTTGGCGACGCAATGTTTACTTCAACGACGGCCGAAAAATTTCAAAGTTGAATTTACGGGCAGTCTCAAACCTTTTGTGACGGCCAAAGACATGATCCTCAAATTGATTGGGATCATCGGAACTGCCGGTGGTACAGGGTATGTCATTGAATATTGCGGTGAAGCAATCCGCAATTTATCGATGGAAGAGCGGATGACCGTTTGCAATATGACAATCGAAGCCGGCGCTCGTGCCGGGATGATTGCGCCGGATCAAAAAACATTTGAATATATTTCAAATGAAAACCGGCCGTTTGCGCCGAAAGGAAAAGTATTGGAGGATGCGATCAAGTTTTGGGAGATGCTGCCATCGGATTCGGGGGCGAAATATGATCGTGAACTTACGATTGACGCAAGTTCGATTGTTCCGCAAGTGACCTGGGGAACCAGTCCGGGAATGGTGACGGATGTGACGGCTCAAGTGCCCCATCCAAAGGAAGTTGCCAATTATAATCCGGGTGACGTTGAGCAAGCGCTTAAATATATGGGATTAAAAGCCGGCATGAAGGTAACGGATATCAAAATTGACACGGTTTTTATCGGCAGCTGTACGAACGGACGGATTGAAGATTTACGGCGGGCCGCGCAAATTTTGAAAGGACGAAAGGTGGCGAAAGGTATTCGGGTTTTGATTGTGCCGGGTTCTCAAACGGTGAAAAAAAATGCTGAAGTTGAAGGATTGGATCAGATTTTTAAAGATGCCGGTTGCGAGTGGCGAGAGTCCGGTTGCAGTATGTGTCTTGCGATGAATCCGGATCAATTGAAAACCGGGGAGCGGTGCGCTGCGACATCGAACCGGAATTTCGAGGGACGGATGGGAAAAGACGGAAGAACCCATCTGGTGAGTCCGGAAATGGCAGCTGCGGCTGCGGTAGCGGGGCATTTTGTGGATGTAAGAACTTGGAAATGAAACTGCCCTCACCCTAATCCTCTCCCACAGGGAGAGGGCAGGGGTGAGAGGCGTTTGAAAGTGAAAGTTTTGAATGAAACCGTTTGAAACATTCAGAGGATTGGTGGCGGGGATTGACCGGGCGAATATCGATACCGATCAAATTATCCCGAAGCAGTTTTTGAAATCGATTAAACGAACCGGGTTCGGAGAAAGCCTATTTTTTGATTGGCGATATCATCCGGATGGTTTGCCAAATCAGGATTTTGAATTAAATCAACCAAGATTCAAAGGTGCGTCGATTCTTGTGGCCCGCAATAATTTCGGCTGCGGTTCAAGCCGTGAACACGCCGTGTGGGCGATTGCACAATATGGGTTTAAATGTGTAATTGCGCCGTCCGGGGAAAACTCCGGCAGCCGTATTCCCGCGTTTGCCGATATTTTCAGGAATAATTGCTCCCAAAACGCCTTGCTGACGGTTGAATTAACCGAGCGTGAAGTCAATCAAATCTTCCAAATGGTCCATGAACATCCCGGCCTTGAAGCTGCCGTCGATTTAGAAAAACAGCAGGTTGTTTTCTATCCCAAAGATAAAGTTTTTTTCCATTTTGATATTGACGTCGCCGTGAAAGAAAGACTTCTGAAAGGGTTGGATGATATCGGGTTGACCTTGCAGTACGAAAAAACCATCAGGGAATTTGAATTAAAACACAACACCTACTGCTCGTGGAAATGAAGACTGACAAAAAAAGGGGACAGGCATTCTGTCAAATAACTCAATGCCCGTCCCCTTTTTTCCGCCTAAAGCACATGCGGAGCAGTGCTGCTTCGCTGCATGCGGGAATGACACTGTTAGTTTTTTTATTAGTCTCCTGCAATCTTTTGTCCTTTGCTCAAGAATCTCCATGGGATATCCTCAATGGTCGCGATAAAGAAATTGTGAACGCATTTCTCGAAAAAGCAAAACCGTTAATAACCGAAAAACAAGAAAAAGGGATCGCGGCGTTGCTTGTTTTTAGCGAGTTATTCAAAGGATTGAATGAAGAAGATCGTATTTTTTTGGAACGGGTTTGCTTGCTTTCCGGCATGGGTAGTTGCACAGACATTGAAATTCAATTAGAAGGGACATCTCAGAAAATCAAATTTATTCCGATTGAAAACCAATCATTTTCAAAACAGAATCTTCCCGAGAAAATTCCGACGCAATATTTGTCGGAAAATGTGTTCGAAACATATGCGAAAATGATGAAGCGGATGGAAGAAAACATTGGGACTAAATTGTTGGTGGAATCAGGTTACCGTTCACCCGCATATCAATTGTATCTTTTTTTGTCTTTTTTACCGAAACATGGCTATTCATTGATTGAAAACCAGAGATGGAATGCGTTGCCGGGGAAAAGCGAGCATGGGAACCCCGTCCGTCAAGCCGTTGATTTTATAAGCGTAAATGGTGTCAATGGTGAAGAAAACCCCGAGGATTTCACAGCCCTTCCCGAATATCAATGGTTAAAACAGAACGCTGCAGATTTTGATTTTGAATTATCCTATCCTGAAGAAAGCAAAGACGCCGTTTTCGAACCGTGGCATTGGAGATGTATAAAAAGTCAAAAGTGAAAAGGAAAAAGTCAAAAGGGAAATCACATCTTTTAACTTTTGAATTTTGACTTTTTACTTATCGTAGGCTTCCTTGATCCATTCATCCAGAGTACCGTTTGGATTTTGAATCACGTCTTTCGTGAGAATAAATTTTTCGCGAGGTTTCCGGTTTTGGATCAACTTCAATCCATATTCGTAGTTAGACAATAAATTAGCCAGCCATTTTTCAGCGTCATGTTCTTCGCTGAGGACTTTCTCTTCAATAGTTTCGCGAGCCGAAAGATCAAATCCGATTAAAACATTTGTTCGTTGCGCAAATATTTCTTCAAAACGGTCGATGGATCGGAGTATCTGATCGGTTCGGATTTTACGTTCTTCTTTGAGGAGCTCTTGGACGGTTGATTTGGGATTGAGAACCATCTCAGGGTTGAGTGTGAATTCCCGGATGTTACTTGACGGGAGTTCGTATTTAAGATCCCGGAAGACACGTTCACAAATGGTGAATAGTCCCCGCGCTCCGGTTTTTTCACGTGCCGCGAACTTTGAAATTTCCCACAGGGCTTTTTCTTGCGGATGGATGCTGATGTCGTATGCGCTGAATGAAGACAAGTACTGCGCAAGAATCGATTCTTCGCAAGCCGTGAGGATTTGATAAAGGTCTTCCTCATTTAATGGATCACATACGACGCGAATCGGCAGGCGTCCGATAAATTCAGATTCAAATCCGAATTCGGTGAAATCCTGCGTTTTCGCTTCTTTGAGAATATTTGAAGCGGAGGCAGAATCTGTTTTCTTGGGCTGGCTTCCAAATCCGATGTGAGATTCTTTGAGGCGTTTTTCTATGATGGGGCGAAGCCCGTCGCAGGCGCCGCTTCCGATGAAAAGAATATGTTTGGTATTCACCATCGGTTTCTGGATTTTTCCGCTTCGCTGAAAATCAAGCATCCCCTGAAGCTGTGATTGAATATCCTGCGGATTCCGGAGTGGGATTTCCGTTTCCTCCATGATTTTGAGGAGATTTCGCTGAACGCCGGCGCCGCTCACGTCACGGCCCTGCGCATTGGGAGCAGAGGTGATTTTATCGATTTCATCCATGTAAATAATTCCGTATTGTGCCAGTTCAATGTCGCCGTTTGCTTTATGAACCAGATCGCGGATTAAATCGTCCACATCGCCGCCGACATATCCCGTTTCGCTGAATTTGGTTGCGTCGGCTTTGACAAAGGGAACGCCGATCAAGTCGGCGAGGTGCCGGATCAGATAGGTTTTTCCGACGCCGGTTGGCCCGAGGATTAAAATATTTTGCTTCATGTAATTTTTCAAACCCTTTCCATTTTTGGATAACCGAATGTGATTGTAGTGGTCGCAGATGGCCGTCGACAAAACCCGCTTGGCATCTTCCTGTTTGATTACGAAGCGGTCGAGATATTTTTTGACATCTTTTGGCTTTAGATTGAATTCGAGAATTTTATCTCGCTTCTTTTTCTGTTCTTCATCCGTTTCCGGTTGCTTGGGTTCGGCGGCCGGATTTATGCGCGGCGTGACTTCCTGCATTAATTTTTGAACCATTTCAGCAAGATCTTTCTGCGTTTTCTCAAAATCTTTATTGTCTTTATGTTCGTCGGCCATTTGGCATCCTCATTTGGCGGTATTGTATAGCAAAAAAGTTTCAAATGTTATAGGAAAAAAATGTCTGTATTTACCGATAATTTAAGAGATAATATTAACCAGAGAAGTCATATGGCCAAGACTATTTTAATTGTCGATGATGAACCTGAATTTTGTAAAATGCTTGAGTCCCGGCTTTCAAAAGAAGGATACGAAATCATTCTTGCGGGTGACGGAGAATCCGCGCTCCGGAAAGTCAAGCTTTTCAAACCCGATCTGATTATCTTAGATGTGTCAATGCCCAAAATGGATGGCGGAGAAGTTTATCAGAAACTTCAGGAAAATGTGAAAACCCAAAAAATACCGGTTATATTCTTAACCGCCCTCAAAGCGAAAGAAGATGATTTCAGTTTGGGATACGATGTCGGGCTTTTTACTGTTTTTGCGAAGCCGTTTGATCCGAAAGAATTACTGGGGACGATTCGGGAAATGTTGGGAAAAGCCCCCCTTTAAAACGAGAGGAACCATCATGAGCGTTCAGAATCCGGAAGATTTTTCTCTGTCCGGACGTATCGACGGGTTAGAGAAACAAGTTTCGGAGCTGCAAAAGACAGAAGCCCGCCTCAAATCACTCAATAAAATATTGTCTGAAAGCGAAGAGAAATTTCGGCGTCTTTTCGATATGTCCGGCGAAGCGATGATGGTTTTGTCGGAGGATGGTATCTTTTTAGATTGCAATTCCGCTGCGCTTGATTTGTATGGGTGTAAAGAAAAAAATGAATTCGTGACCAAAACACCCGCCGATTTTTCTCCCGAAAATCAACCGGACGGCGAACCGTCGCAAATAAAGGCACAGAAAGTCATAGCCTCAACGATCCGAAAAGGTTCCGGCTTTTTCGAGTGGACGCATAAGCGAAAAAATGGGGAGCTGTTTAGTACAAATGTCCTTTTGACGCAAATCCATCTTAAGGGGGATTCGGTTATCTATGGAATTGTTCGTGATATTTCGGCCCCGAAAAAAATAGAAGAACAGATTGTCCGGGAAAAAATATTCTCGGAAACTTTGCTTAATTCTCTTCCCGGCATATTGTATATGTTCGGCCCTGGCGGGAAAATTGTCCGCTGGAATGAAAATTTCGAGCGAGTCACTCAATATTCCGCTGACGAAATATCCCGTCTGCGCCCGGCTGATTTTATTAGTACATCGGACAGGGAACAAGCCCTCCTTCGTTTTAAAATGATTTTTATGACCAAAGAACGCGCGATCATGGAAACGAGAGTGCTGACAAAACATGGCCATGAAATTCCATATCTTTTTATCGGCACTTATTTAGAAATTGACGGATCGGCGTATGTGATGGTAACGGGAACGGATCTTACCGAACTGAAAAAAACAGAAACCATGGTTCAGGAAAGCCAGGAGCGGTTTCACGGCGCTTTTATTTCCAGTTCGATTGGAATGGCTATTGTTTCTCTCGACGGCCGGTGGATTGAAGTGAATCATTCGTTGTGTGAAATTGTCGGATATTCTGAACAGGAACTTTTTAAAAAGGCTGTCCGGGAAATTACACGGCCTGATGATATTGATTTGGATGCAGATGCCATGCAACAGTTATTGTCAGGGCTGATTCCGAACTATCATATCGAAAAACGCTATATTCATCGAAAAGGTCATGAGGTTTGGGTGTCGATCAGCATTTCTCTTGTGCGCGGCGAAAAAGAAACTCCGGATCATTTTGTGTATCAAGTGCAGGATATCGGCGAGCGGAAGCGGTATGAGGAGATGCTGCGGCAAGCGAAAGAGTACGCGGAATTACTATTTCAATCTAGTCCTAGCGCTATTTTTACTGTGGACAGGAGTCGGCGTATCACGAGTTGGAATAAACGCGCGGAAGAAATTACCGGCTATCGGGCGGATGAAATCATGGGCAAAGAATGCCTTGTTTTTGCCGGATCTCCGTGTGACAAACAATGCCGCCTGTTTTCGGGTGCCAGAGAAAAGTCTATGGTTTGCATTGAGTGCCGTATTTTAACCAAACAAGGCGAAAAGAGATTCATTTCTAAGAATACGGATTTTCTAAGAAATGAAACGGGTAAAATTATCGGTGGTATCGAAAGTTTCAATGATGTTACGGTGCTGAAAAGAATGGAAGAGGATTTGCGCGCGAGTGAACAGCGTTACCGGACGCTTGTGAAAAACATTCCCCTGAAAATATTCTATAAAGATATTAACTCTGTTTATCTTTTGTGCAATGAACAATTTGCACAGGATTTAAAAGTTCAACCCGCTGAAATCAAGGGCAAAACAGATGATGATTTTTTTTCGAAGGAAATGGCGGACAAACATCGGGCAGATGATCTGAAGGTAATGTCTGCTGGAGAAAAGCTTGAGACGGATGAGTCTTATTTTCTTAATGGGCAGGAATTTTTTATCCACACTTTAAAAACACCCGTGAAAGACACGGATGAGCGAACGATCGGCGTTCTTGGAATTTTTTGGGATATTACGGACCGGAAAAAAGCTGAGCGGGAATTAGAGGAAAAAGTCCGGCAGCTCGAAACCTTTCAAAAGGTTTCTATCGGCAGGGAATTAAAGATGGTGGATATGAAAAAACGATTGAAAGAATTAGAGAAAAATTCAGGATTAAAAGGTAAAGAGTGACCAGGGACTTCTGAAAGGGGATGTGTGATTACGATCTATTTCTTCTACGGCCTTTCATTTTTGGTGATGGGTATCATTATTCTTTCAATGGCGAAAAAAGAAGATTTTTTTTATTGGTTGAAAGATATTTGGCTGCTTGGACTCTTCGGAATTACGCATGGATTGAATGAATGGATCGAGCTTTTGATTTTAAGCGAAGGCCCATACAGTTCTGTCTTTCTTCGATTGCTGAACCATCTGCTGTTGCCCGGGTCTTTTGTGTTTCTGGCTGCTTTCGGTTGCCAGGCGTTATCCCGGATTGACCGGCGAATGCGGTGGCTGCATTTGATTTGGGTGTCGGGATTGCTTGGCTGGGTTTTAGGATATATCAAAACACGTGAGTTTTTAATTCCGGGGATACTGGCCCGCTATTTCATCTGTTTTCCGGGAACGATTTTTTCCGCGATGGTATTTTCCCTCGTTATCTTCCGGCAGCGTTCAATCAAATTATCCAAAATCGTGATGGCGAATCTTTGGCTGATTATCCTTATTTTTCCATCCTATGGTTTTCTAAGCGGTCTTGTTACGCCGGAAGCGAACTTCCTTTTAGCCCAAACTTTAAATTATGAAAAATTTAAATATGTAACCGGTATTCCGGTCCAGTTTTTTAGAATGGTTTGTGCCATTTTTCTTACCGTTGGTTTCGGCGGAATTTCCAGTCTATTTATTTATTCGGGGCAAGAATTGAAAATCCGCGGCGGAATCAAAATGAAATTTGTTTTACTGATTGTTGCTCTCGGGATTTTGATTTTAGGTTGTGGGATCGGGATGACTTATCGGACGAGTTACCAGATATTGCGGCGGACGATTATCCAAAATTATCTTCAGATTGCACAAATGACAGCACGAACTGTCGAAGTGAGTTTTGATAATGACGTCAAAAATATCGAAGAACGGTTAAAGAGCACATTTTGGAGGAGCCCCGTTATTGAAAGTAATCTTAAGTATGTTTCTTTATCGAGCCGGCAGATTCAAGGTTATTTACTTGCGATAGATCAGGAATGGATCAAAGCGCCTCAGAACGATCTGCTCGTGAAAAATTATTTAGGGAATCAGATGAGTGTCAGGTTATTTGAGTTGGCAGAGCATAGTGAAAATATTGGCGAGATTTTTTTGACGGATCAATACGGCGGATTAGTTGCTGCTTCGGGAAAAACGTCAGATTTTTATCAGGCAGATGAGGAGTGGTGGCAAAAGACCTACGCGGATGGAAAAGGGCGAGTCTATTTCGGTTCCGTTGAGATTGACGCATCGACCGGTGTAAAGGGGCTTACGGTTGGGCTGCCGATTAAAAAGAACAATGGAGAAGTGATTGGTGTCTGCAAAATGTTTATTGACATTAATCATTATTTTACAAAGCTGGAAAATTTCAAAATCGGGAAAACAGGGCATGCCATGTTGCTCGATCAAGACGGCAGTATGTTGTATGACTCGGATTTGTCAGCTTTGGATAGAGGAAAAATTTCGCAGGCTGAATTTAAAAGAATTTCCGAAAATACGGATGGGTGGTTCATTTTGGAAAGAGCCGGAAGCAAAGGAGAACAGATGTTTATGGCATTTTCTGTCGTTGATTTTGAAAAAGTGGTTGAAGAAAAACGGGTCTGGCGGGTTTTAATCGGGCAATCGGTCAAAGAAGTTTTTGGCCCGTTGGATCGTTTGTTCTTCCGGTATTTTATCGTGGTGATAGTGATGGTTATTATCATGTCTTTTTTGGGAGTTATTTTTGGTGAAAGATTGTCTAAGCCGATCGTTGAACTTTCAAGAGCGGCCGGACATATTTCAGAAGGAAATTTGGACTACCGGATTCATATTCGCTCCAATGATGAAATCGGCCAATTGGCACAGAGTTTTAACCAAATGGCTGTCAAATTAAAGGAACTTTATTCAAATATGGAAAATCAGATCCGACGAAGAACTTCTCAACTCGGTGAGGCAAAGGAAATTCTGGAAAGAAGGGTGGAAGAACTTGAGCAGATCAATAAAGTGACGATCGGCAGAGAGCTTAAAATGGTGGAATTAAAAAAAGAAATTGAGCGGCTCAAGGAAAAATCGAATGAGAAAAAATAAAAGATTACTTTCGAATACCCTCTTGAGTCTTTTCCGAGGCGTTTCCATTCGGGCAAAAACAATATTTTTATTTTCATTGTTGCTCTTTTTTGCCGTCAGCACGATCAGTTTTTTGAATTTTAATAACAGTGAAAAAATGCTGGAACGGCAAACTTTCGAAGGGCTCGGGGGACTTGTTAAATCTAAAGCCGACCTGATTGATCATCTATTTCAGCACAATTTTGAAGTGGTCTCTTTCTTGGCATCACAAATGAAGTTACGGGTTTTATTGACTGCTTTTCCGGAAACCCGTTTAAGAATAACAGGGAAAAAAGCTCAAATCCGGAAAATCCTTAATACGGTGGTCGACGCATCTCCTTCCTTGGTGAATCATATTCATATCATGGATGTTCAAGGGGAAGTGCTGGTGAGCACAAAAATAAGCGAAGAAGAAAGCAATTTTTCGGGTACTCCGGAGTATTCAAAGGGGAAAACGGATCTTTATTTGAGTGTTCCGTATTTTGACCGTAAGCAGTATCGATATTCGATTTCCGGCCCCGTGTTTGATCTAAACGAAAATACGAAGACCGTTATCGGAATTTTGACGGTTGAATTTAAGGGAAATAAACTCTTGGATATTTTAAGTGATTATACCGGCCTTGGGGAAACAGGCGATCTTGTTTTGGCGAAGCGGGACGGGAATGACATTTTTTTCTTAAATAATATGAGATTTAAACCCGGCGCGGCTTTGCACTGGAGAATGCCGTTCAATACCCAAAATGCAAAACCAATCCGGCTCGCTTTGTCTGGGCAAAGCGGAATTACCCGGGGGCTCGATTACCGGGACATTGAGGTTTTATCGGGTTACCGGTATTTGGAACTATTGGATTGGGGGTTGGTTGCCAAGATTGACGTTCGTGAAGCATTTGAACCGATGTGGCATTTGTTGAAAGAAATAATTCTAATGGGTTGTTTTGTTTTAATGGTTGGGATGATTGGCTCATTCTTTTTTGTCGGAATGATTACAGATTCATTGCGTGAATTGCGTGAAGGGGTTGAGTTGATTGCGCGGGGGAACTTTGCTTATCGGGTGAATATTGATCGCAGAGATGAGATCGGACAACTGGCTTCGACATTTAATCAAATGGCGGAAAAATTAGATCAATTATATACGGGGCTCGAAGAGAATGTGCGTTTAAAAACAAAAGAGTTGGAAAATACACTTGCGAAAACCGAAGCGCAAAATAAAATTCTCATAGACACAAAGACGGCCGTTCTCAATATCTTGGAAGATCTGGACGAAACCCGCCGGGATTTGGAACGGCAAAAGGCGGACCTGGAACAAGGCAAACGTGAACTTGAAAAAGCGAATAAGGAACTTGATAATTTCGTTTATACGGCAAGCCACGATTTGCGCGCGCCGCTTCGCGGGATATCTTCCTTTGCGAGTTTCATCGAGGAAGATTACAGCGATAAATTGGATGCGCAAGGCAAAGATTATTTGAATGAGATCCGGAAATCCACAACGCGAATGGACGAATTAATCGAAGATCTGCTGGAGTTGTCGAAGATTTCACGGATCAAAAATCCGTATGAAAATGTTCCGATCGCTGATTTGATTCAGGAGGTCAAGGTGCGGATTGAATTTGATCTTCACGATCATAAAAGTGAATTAATCGTTTCCGGCGAGATGCCCGTGATTTATTGTGACCGCATTAAAATGACAGAGGTTTTTTTCAATTTGATTAATAATGCCATTAAATTTTCTTCCAAAATCGCGGGGCAAACCCCCAGGGTGGAAATCGGATGCCGGACTGAACCCGAAAAGACGGTGTTTTATGTGAAAGATAACGGAATCGGAATCGACCCGCAGTATCAGGAACAAATCTTTGAGATTTTCCGGCGTCTCCACACGGAAACTGAATACGAAGGAACGGGTGCCGGGTTGAGCATTGTCAAGCGTGTGGTCGATGATTATGGCGGGAAAATATGGGTGGAGTCCGAGCTTGGAAAAGGCGCGACTTTTTGGTTTGAAATTCCGAAGGATTTGAAGGAAAATATAATTTAAGCGTTATGTAAAAAAAGGGGAGGTGAATCAAATGTCAGATCAAACAATGGAAGCCAATTTGATTACGCAAATCGGTAAACCGATCAATATTCTGTTAGCTGAAGACAATGAAGCCGACGTTAAAATTACGTTGCGCGCATTCGATAAAGCCAGATTAAAAAATAATATTTTTGTAGTTCGAGACGGAGAAGAAGCCCTCGATTTTATTTACCATCGCGGGAAATATTCCGATGCCACCCGGTATCCAAAGCTTGATTTAGTTCTCCTTGATATCAAAATGCCGAAGGTCGACGGTTTGGAGGTCCTCAAGAAATTGAAAAGCGATCCCGTTTTTAAAATGTTACCCGTAGTGATGCTGACCTCATCGAAGAATGAGCAGGACATCGTCACCAGCTATATGGATGGCGCTTCGAGCTATATTCCGAAGCCGGTGTCATTTCAGGAATTTATTGAAGTGGTGAACGGATTTAATTTTTATTGGCAGATTATTAGCAAACTGCCTGACGGCTTTTAACCTTTCGGGGGAGTTATTGTGAATCAGAAAATCTTGATTATTGAGGATGATGAACAAGATCAGAAAATCATGAAACGCGTTTTGATTTCGTCGGGATTCCACGAGATTTTATTTTCAAACAAAGGTGAAGCGGGAATTGAGCTGGCGAAAACGGAGAAACCGGATTTGGTGATTATTGACACTATTTTGCCGGGAATGAGCGGATTCGATGTGTGTCAAAGAATTACCGACGGTGCGATTTCCCCGAAGCCAAAAATGATCGTGATGACCGGTTTTATTGATGCGGTTGATGCCGTTCGAGCAAGGAAATGCGGAGCGGATGATTATTGTGCGAAGACGTCCGATTTTAAATCGCTAGTCGAGGCCATCAAGAATTGTTTAAATCAATAATTTGAGGTCTGCACTTTTTTCTACACTCCTCTCCTCTTTCGCCGTGATGAAAAAAGGCAAATGAGAGGATAAATAACGGGGTTGTTGGTGAGCGAGAACCGGAAAATTTTAATTATTGAGGATTCGCCGACGTATCAGCGGGCTTTGGCGGACGAACTTGTGTCAAGGTCGTATGACATCATTTGCGCGAACAGCGGGGAGGAAGGCCTTGAACTCATCAAGGAAAACCCGCCTGATCTCATTGTTCTTGATGTGATGCTTCCGCAAATTCAGGGATATCCCGTTTGCCGTTTGATTAAATCCAATCCGCATTTCCGGCATATTCCCGTGATTATACTCACCCTATTGGAAGGGAATCGAATAATGCCGGAAGCAATCGAGGCCGGTGCGGATAGCTTCATTAATAAGCAAGCCCCTATGAGTTTGATTGTGAGAAGAATCGATGCGCTTCTCAAAATGAGTATCGCCGCCAAGTTGTTTTGGCAGGAGGAAGTGATTGTTGAAGAGGAAGAAATTTCTTTGGCGGGTAAGAAAATTCTTTTGATGGATGATGACCTGACATATCTTCAGATCTTAAAGCGGGAGCTGGTAATTGATGGATATCAAGTGATGGATGTGACGACGGGAGAACAATGCTTTGAGAAAGTAAAGGAAGAGATGCCGGATCTCATTCTTTTGAGCCTCGAAATGTCTGATCTTGAGGGAACGGATGTTTGCCGGGAAATTCATAAAGCGAAACGGTTCTATTCTGTTCCGGTTCTGATGCTTACACCGACCGATTCGCGTGAACAAATCATACGAAGTTTTGAAGCGGGGGCAAATGATTGTGTGGCTAAAACGGATAATTTGAAATTGATTAAATTAAGAATCATTTCTATTTTGAAACGGAAATATTTTGAAGAGGAAATGCGCAAGGTCCGCACGCAGCTTTCCGGTGCGGAAATGAAAATGATTATTGCTAATTCAGAGAAAGAGATTCAAAAACAATTTGCGCAGCAGCTTGAGGAGAAAAACAAGTTATTGGAAAAAGAAATAGCGGAAAGACAGGTCGCTGAGGAGTTATCGCGGAAGTTGTCGCGTGCTGTCGAGCAAAGTCCGGTGACGGTGGTGGTTACCGATACAGAAGGCCGGATTGAGTACGTTAATCCTAAATTTATTCAGCTGACCGGGTATGCTTATGAGGAGGCTCTCGGACAGAATCCAAGGGTTTTTAAATCCGGGGAGCACTCGGCTTTGTTTTATAAAGAATTATGGGAAACGATTACGGCGGGTAAAGAATGGAGGGGAGAATTCCATAACAAGAAAAAAAATGGGGAACTCTATTGGGAATTTGCATCGATTTCACCGGTGAGGAATTTAAACGGTGAAATTACGCATTATATTGCCGTGAAAGAAGATATTACGGAACGAAAACGGGCGGAAGAAGAATTAAAACGTTCAAAAACGGAGCTGGAAACTCAGGCGTGGGGACTTCAGAAGGCGAATGACAGTATTAAAATGCTCTACAAGCAACTTGAGGAACGTAATAAAGAACTTCAGAAATTAGATATACTGAAGTCCGAATTCGTGAGTACGGTATCACACGAGCTTCGGACGCCGATGGCCATTATTCGGGAAGGTGTTTCTCAAGTTCTGGAAGGGATTTTGGGAGATATTAACGTAGAACAAAAAGAATTTTTGACGATTTCACTTGAAAATATTGACCGGTTAGGGCGGATTATTAATGACCTTCTTGATATATCAAAGCTGGAAGCCGGACGGGTTGAATTACGAAGAGAATGGTTTGATCTTGTTTCAATCGTGAATGATGCGATCAAAAATTATAAATTGATGGATAAGGCTTCGGCAAAAGGCGTCGAACTTCGGACTAAATTTTCAGGAGAAAGAATCGAAGTTTATGCGGATCGCGATAAGTTAATCCAAATTATCATGAATTTGATCAATAACGCGCTCAAATTTACGGAGGAAGGATTCATCGAAGTGGCGGTTGAAGATTGCGAAGATCGCGTTGAATGTAAAGTGTCGGACACCGGCAGGGGAATCAGCGAAGATGATTTGCAGCATATTTTCGTTAAATTCCGCCAATTTGACAGGAAAGACGGTCCGGGAAAACAAGGAACCGGCTTGGGACTGACGATTTGTAAAGCGCTCGTAGAATTACATGGAGGTACGATGACTGTTGATAGTAAAGCCGGTGTGGGAACGACATTTCGTTTCATATTGCCTGAATACAGCATGGAAGAAATACTCAGGGAAGCAATTTCGAGCGGTATGAAAGAAGCGGAAAAACTTGAAGAGGCTTTTTCAGCCATGCTGATGAGCATTGACTCGGTCGAGACGAAAAAACATTTGATGGATGAGGCGACCTATAACGAACATCTCCAACAGATCGGGAAAATCGCGTATCATGTCCTGAGGCGATCTTCGGATAAAGCGATTGGGATCGGGGGCTGCAAATTGTTAATGACACTTCCGGTGACAAATGGAAGGCAGGCGCTGATTGTTCAAGCAAGAATCGAAGAAAAAATAAATGAGTATCTCGAAAAAGAAGCTTTGCTTGAACACTTCAAAGTGCGTTTCTCAATCGCAAGTTATCCGTCAGATGGCTCATCGTCTGAAGCGTTATGGAATCGATTATTTCCGGGTGGTGGGCTTGCGGAATAAATAAAGTAATTGTTAATCACTTCAAAACTAAACTAATACAAATTAGGAGTTTCGGTTGTTAAAAATGAACCGGGTGGGTTTTAATCATGCTGCAATCTGATCAAGAACGGATTAAAGTGTTGTTGATTGAAGATGATGCGGCCTATGCCAAATTGCTTCAAAATAGGCTTGGCAGAGAAGTGAATCCTTCGATTGATCTGCGCTCTGCTCAAAGCCTTCACACAGGGTTGGAAGAGATCGGGAAATTTAAACCGGATGTGATTCTCCTTGATTTAACACTTCCGGATAGCAGTCCGAAAGAAACGGTCGAAGCTGTCAAAAACATTTCACCCAAAATTCCCGTTGTGATTTTAAGCGGGTTGGATAATGAAGATATTGCGGTGAAAGCCGTGAGGGGCGGAGTTGAGGATTATTTGGTGAAAAGCGAAATGGAAGGAAAGACGTTATCGCGTATTTTAAAACATGCGATTGAACGCAGCCGGATTAAGCAGGATATTGATATCGCGAATGAGCGGCTTAAGCAGCTCTCCGTGACAGATCCGCTTACGGGTCTGTTAAACCGGCGCGGCATTGAACAGGTGCTTTCGCGTGAAATTCAATGGTCGAAACGGGAAGGGTCGAATCTTCTCGTCATTTTACTCGATTTGGATGATTTTAAGAATGTCAACGACACCTTCGGTCATTCAGCCGGAGATTTCGTATTAACGGAAGTGGCACGGCGAATGAAAGAAAATCTGCGTACGACGGATTATATTGCGAGAATCGGAGGGGATGAATTTATCGTCTTATTGCCTCATGCGCGCCTTGCGGAGGGAGCTCATGTCGGGGAGAAGTTGCGGGAGGGGATTTCACAAGCGCCTGTTTTTTTGCCGTCCGGAAATTCAGTTCAGATTACCTCCAGCTTTGGCCTCAGTGATACAAGCAATGTTCCAATGTCTTTGGACGGTCTTCTTGAAAAAGTGGAGGAGGCACTTCGCAAAAGCAAAAAATTCGGAAAAAACCGTGTTTCAACAATTCCAAATATTGAGGAAGAGAAAGAAAACCATCTGGGGAATAAATATTTAAGTATTGTCAATACTTTCCGCGGCGGAGATCAGCTGCACGTCGTGGCGCAGCCTATCTGGGAACTCGGTTCGCATCAGGTGAACGGCTACGAGTTCTTAAGCCGTTCGGATGTGGAAGGTTTTGAAATGCCGGATGATTTTTTTGAGTTTTGTTCGGCGAATAATATATTGAACATTGTTGATTATTTTTGTTACAGCAATTGCGTGAAAGCTTCCCAAAGTGTCCCTAAAGAAATATTGCGCCATATCAATTTGTTTCCGTCGACACTTGCGAATACGCGTGTTGAACGGCTGCTCGATATTTTACCCGTTGCGATTCCGAAATTCAGTTATTGTATTGAGATTAGTGAACAGCAGATTATCGGAGAGCCGTCTTACTTAGTGGCACCGATTAAAGCTTTGAAAAACGAAGGACTTTTAATTGCGGTTGATACTGTAGGGTTCGGACGAAGTTCCTTTGAAAGTTTGATTTTACTTGAGCCTAATTTTATTAAAATCGATCGCCGGTTTATCGATGGAATTTCTCATGACGATGCGAAGGTCAGATCGTTTAAACGAATCATGAATGTTGCCAGCGGGCTCGGGGCTGAGGTGATTGCGGAAGGGATTGAGCGGCGGGAAGATTACGAAATATTAAAAACGTTTAAAGTCACATACGGGCAGGGGTTTCTTTGGGGGAAGCCATTTTTAGTCAATGAGCACACGAATTGGGATAGCTTATAAATTATAAAAGAGGGGCCATGGATGAATAAGAAAATTCTGGTTGTGGACGATGAGAAACAAATTCTTCTCATGATTCAAACCCGGCTCAAGAAAAACGGATATGATGTGGTGACGGGTGAAAATGGGACGCAAGCGCTGGAGAAAGTGAAGTCCGAAAAACCGGATTTGGTGATTTTGGATGTCATGATGCCGCCGCCGAATGGTTTCGAGGTGTGCCGCACATTGAAGGAAGATCCCGAGCTCAAGAAAATTCCCGTGATTCTTTTAACGGCAAAAGCATCAGATAGTGACCGGTTTTGGGGTGCAGAGTCCGGCGCAGATGCGTATATTTCCAAACCTTACAATCCCGATGAACTGCTGGCAAAAGTTGCTGAATTGACTCTTCCATAATTTGACGTCCGAAAAGCAGTCTCCTAACGCAGATTTTATTGTCATTATTGTAAATTTGTGTATCATATCCACTTATTAATTTGCTGGCTCCTCATTGGGGGATGGCAGCGCCGTTTTTTGGCGCAGTCCCGACTTCAAATAAAGAAATGATACGTGGCGGGATGTCCCGCATAGAATGCATGCGGGACTGCGGACAACATTTTTTAAGTACATGATATTAAGTGGCCGCAATGTTATTTTGTCAGCTTTTGACATTGGGGGATGGTGTAATGGTAGCACAACAGGCTCTGGACCTGTTTGTCTAGGTTCGAATCCTAGTCCCCCAGGTTTGACTTTCTATAGATAATTTTATGAGGGAGTCAAAACCAGTCCTTGAGCTTCTGATGAAAATGTCAACAGTAGCTCAAGGGCAGCTATTTAACACTCTCATGCGTACCTGTTCCATTTTTTGTAACGGATAATTGAACAGCAATAATAGCCGGCCAATCTGGCATCAGCGTTTTTATTTGATTTTTCTTGATTTGAATAACTCTGAGATGTATTCTACTTCAACAATTTAGCAGAGTCCAGAGTTTGAAGGATAATTCCTGGACTTTAAAAAAGCAAAACCTTCGTTGGGCAAAAATGCCCGGCGGAGGTTTTTTGTTTAAAGGGGGGAATTATGGACACAACTTCACTGAGGTTTTCGGAAAAAAGCGCTCAAAAATGGAACGCCGATGGAAAATCTTTAAAAGCGTTAGAAAAATACCAGGAAGCTATCATATGTTATAACCGGGCAATCGAACTTCAGCCCCAATACGCCAAGGCATGGTTCAACAAAGGGAATGCTCTCCGCGATTTTGGAAAACCCAAAGAAGCTCTTGTCTGTTACGACCGGGTCATAGCAATAGAGGGCGGAAAGAATGCTGTTAGCTGGTACGCCAAAGGCGATGTTTTAGAAAGTTTTCGGAAATATTCAGAAGCGATTGTTTGCTACGACCAGGCTATTGCTATAAACCCCAAGTATGCTGATGCCTGGAATAGCAAAGGGGCCGCATTATTTTTTAGCAGTGAATACGATAATGCGCTCACATGTTTTAAAAAAGCGATCGAAATAGAACCAAAATATATTCCCGCTTGGAACAATAAAGGCAGAACTTTGCATGAGCTTGGGAGATACGAAGAAGCAATCGCATGTTGTGACCGGATATTGGAAATTGATCCCAAGCACATTGATTCATGGCACAACAAAAAAATCGCTCTCCACGCTCTCGGTAAAATGGCGAGCATCATGCCTCAAAACTACTTAAAAAAATTGAGACAAATTGCGATAGAAGAGTTAGAGCTAAAAAGTGTAGAGAAATCTCTCCACTTCTCGAGCGCAGAGCTCGTTGATCAAGCATCTAAAGAAGTGCAAGAAGGTTCCTATGTATCGCTCTATACCGAATTCGGGTGGGAGTGTATGAAAGACGGAAAATATGACAAAGCGGCCGCTGCGTTCAGGAATTCTATACAAATCGACAAAGATTATTCTGCTTATTTGGATTTATCACTCGCATACAGGCGCATGAGAAAAATGAAACAAGCATTGCAGTATTGCGAAAAAGCTGCCGAGTTTATCATGCAACGCACCTGCCGATTTATTGTAGAAGAAAACGAATTTGCGTATCTGTTTGGAAAAGCTCAGGAGTGTTTGTCGGGGCTCCTTGATGCAGTATACGAGGCGCTTCTGCATGATCCGGATTATGCCTGCCTTTGCTGTTATGAAGGGTATGTTCTTTTAGCGCTCAGGCGAGACATCGAAGCTCGTCAGATGTTTTTGGAAGCACAGAGGTGTGCAGATTTTAGAGATTTCTTTCCAGAAGACGAGGAGAATGAGGAGTGAGAAAAATGAAGTTCTGGATGCAACTTAAAAGTATAGGGAAAGCAAAAACATTGTTGCTTTTACCCTGCAATGCCGGAGCGTGCAATGGCGATTATTTTAATTCGGATTCCAGTAAAGGAAAGGTATGGAATGGTCTCTGGAGAGAAGCTGATTTGGCCTTTCGTGATTTAAGAAACAAAGGAGAAATTGCATTCGCAGCGGTAGACAGCAGTACACTGGAAACCGAACCCAGAGGTTCCAAAGGTGCCATTGTTTTTGAGACAGAAATGGATCGTGTTAGAAATTCTACCGGTGAAGACTGGGGAGCGCCTTCTTGGAGATGGTTTCGGCCGACTGTTACAGGGCGTTGTGAATATTTGGAAATACTGTTCAAGGACAATTATTATTTCTCTGCAGCGACAATTATAATTCCCGCTGTTAATTAAAGAATAGTCGTAGTAGTTTCTTTCTTTTTTGGTTCTTTTTTCTTTCTTTGTTAATTGTGTTGATATGTTGATAACGTTCATTTTGCCGCTAATGCCTCATTTTGATAGTTTGCGGCATGAGCATTTTTTTCGCTGTCATGCCCAGCCTTTAGGCCTTTAGCCTTGGCTTGATTCATCCGGTAGCTTGGGATGTTGAGCTCCAAGATAATACTGTGATGGACAAGCCGGTCAATGGCAGCCGCTGTGGTCATGGGATCTTTAAAAATCCTGTCCCATTTTGAGAATGGCAGGTTGCTGGTAATCATAATACTTCCTTTCTCGTAGCGCTCGGCAAGCAAAGTAAAGAGCACTTCTATCTCCGCTCGGTCATGTTGAACATAACCAACGTCGTCAATTAAAAGCGCGTCGAAATGGCGAAGTTTCTTAAAGAAACTTGCCAATTTCAGATTCTGTTTCGCTAAAAGAAGATCCTGAACCAGCAAACTGCACGGCATCGCATAAATTCTTCTGCCCTTACGAATCAACTCCTGACAAATGGCGGAAAGTAAGTGCGTCTTTCCGCTTCCCGGGTTTCCAAAAGCTAAAACATTTTCCGATCGATCCAAAAAGTCTCCTTCCAGCAAACTCTTCGTTTGCTGAAGCGCCTTTCTAGGAATAAGTTTCAGATCAAAGGAGTCCATGTTTTTCTCAAGCGCAAGCCGCGATTCTTTGAGCCGGCGCTCGATTCGTTTGTTGAAGCGAACCTCGGACTCCCTATCCAGAAGTTCCAATAAATATTCTTCGTAACTCAAATCCTCCGAGTGCGCCTTTTTGGAAAGCTCTTCAAAGGAATCCCGGATTCCGGAAAGACAAAAATCCTTCAAATGCTGCACGATTGCTTTGGATTGATTGATCTGCGTTTTCATGATGCGCCCTCTGAGTTTTGGACGAGAAGTTTGTCATAATCATTTAAATCAACAGCCTTCACTGCGACAGCTTGCCACGTAACAGCGCTATTGGTTTCTAAAAGCTTCTCGATAGATTCTAAATAAATGGGTTTTGAATTTTCGACAGCAAATTTTAAGGCATCGTTTACTTTTGATTCAGAGGTCTTTGCCGCTAAATCAAGTATTTTCAGATATTCATGGCTGGCCCGAAGATTGGAGAGCCGTTCTTTGAGCGCGTCATAAGCCATTCGAAAATAACTTGTGGGAAACATATCGCTCATGTAGCGATAGCTCTCAAACGCGCCCGGTTTCCTCACAAGCCAGTCAATCACATGCCGGTATTCAATCCGGTGTCCGCCGCGCCCACGGATTCTCGGCAGCTCCTCTATTTTTTTCTGGCCATACCACAACTCAAGGTGTTCCACATATAGCCGGACTTGGACAAGTTCTCCAATTAACCGACTGGGAACAGAATAGATATTGTGGCCAACATGAATCGTGCTGAAGCGCGTGACTTTTACCCGATCTTTTTGAGGCGCATCCAGATGTCTTTCAGGAAGCCGTTTTAGCACTTTCATTTCCTCGGCCAAACGATCCCGGCGCCCTGAATTCAGTTCCGCAAAAAGATTTGTCAGAAAGTTTTCATAATCCTTTCGCGTTTTGAAATCTCTGGAACCACGTAAAAGGAGTGCTTGATTAACGGTTCTTTTGAATCGATGATGAGATTGCTCACAATCACCGTTCTCATGCGCTTCACCGGGATTGATCTTCTGGGCCTTCAGTCCGTAATAATTTAAAAGCGCCTGATAGCGTTCCGTAAACTCATCCTCGCTTCCAATCGGGCGGACACAGGCGCTCAAACAATCCGTTCTGTGTTCAACCGTTACTCCGCCCAATTGCCATAACGCGCTCTGAAAGCCCCCGCTAAAGGATTCAAAACTTTCCGAGAACGCAACAAACCCTGTTTCCCAATTTGAATACGTCAGAACAAAATGATAAATCAAATGATTAAAATATTGCCCCGCAATTGTAATGCCCAAGGCCTTCATTGACGTAAAATCAGATGCCGATAATTTCCCGGGATAATGCTCTTGCGGAAAAAACACTTCTTTCGCAGGACCTTCCAGCGCTCGCCAATTGCGAATCCTCCGATGAAACGTTCTAAGAACCGAGTCGGCTAACGCACCAGGGTATTTCCGCTGCAAGGCTTTAAAAAGATACTTTCCCTCAAGCCCCGGATTCTCCAAAAGATATTCCCGGGCCTCCGGCCAGATTCCTTCCAACGGATCTTTCCGCGTCCGCCACTCATGCGCTTGCGCTATCTGGCTTGGCGATTTTCCGCCCACCAAATACTTTCTTGCCGTCTTTTCATCCATTCCTGCTTTCGATGCTGCTATTTTCATCGTTTTTTCTGTCATGGCTAATCTCATTAGCCTCCTGTATTGCTGATCTGTTACCATTCTGCCTCCTAATTTAAGGCAGAACTATAACAGTCCAGGGAGTTAAGAAAAAACGGGAAAAATAATTGTCGCTGGCAGGGAATTATAATTGTCGCCGATCAAATACTGACTGAATCGCTGGCAAAAGGGGTTCACAGGGTTGAATCTATGGGGTTTTCGCAGGTATTTGTACTCGTGAATCCTCGGGGATATTTTCTTTCCTTGTCTGCAGCTCTCGACAGATGTAGATTACTGAATCGGTGGATACTGTTTCGAGTTCCGGCGCATCCGCGACACCTTCTGCCGGCTGTCCAGCAGATCGCTCCGATTGTCCGCACCGCTGCTGACGGCAAAAAGCTGAAAGGTGGCATTTATCCCGTTCCGGTTTTGTATCCGTTTATGCAAAAGGAGAACAAGGTTTATAAAGATTCACTTCCGGAACCTTGGCAAAAATACAGCAGCTTGTCCGCCAGCAGCGACCTTAAAACTCGATGGCGATTGTTAATAAATTAATGTGCGAAGTGAAATCTGGAAAAAACCTCTATCAAGGAGAAAATATGGCGAGCGATAAGAAAACCGTAAGGGAGCTGAAAGAGCTTTTGAAAAAGATAAATAATTTCGAGAAAGACTTGTGGCGATTGAAAAATACCTTATCACGACACATAGGACAACAAAAAAGACAACCATCAGGCCAGTGAGAATTTGTGGAGTGGAGAAAGACAAGAAAGGGGCAATGCTATGGAAGAAAATTTATTAAAGAGCTTGCAAAAAGTTAAATGGGATATTGTTTTTAAAACATTTGGTAGTAGCCATGCGACATTGATTGGCTTGTTAGTCGAATGGTGGATTACAAACAATCCTTCGGGATTTGCGTTAGATGAGGGTTGCACATGTAAGGGAGCCCGAGGCTGCAGATGTGATGCCGTTTTGCTTGAGGGCGATCCGCGGCGGGGTATTGTCAAAGGGTTTATTGAGGTTGAGGGTGGAAGTGATAGATATAAAAAGACCATTAACAAAATGAGAAAATTTCTTCGTGTGACGAAGGAATGGAAACACTTAAAATTTGGTATTTTTTTGGCGTACCCAACATACGCATCTACGCAAAAGGGTAAACGCTCATATTCGCGTTGGTTTCCAGAAAAAACTTTTATTAAAGAAGGGAAAAAAATAACAAGGGGGCTGCCTAATAAGAAGCTTGCCATTCTTGTGTTTAAAAAAAGCTATGATAAATTCGAAAAAGAGAGTCTTCGGTCAAGAGAATTTTATCGTGGAACGCCCGAGAAAGTTTATGGCATGCTTTTGTGTAATGGTAAAAAAATTGATGGTCCACGTACCTTATGGCCGCTTAAATGAAAAAAGATCCAGTTCTTTCCAAAAGCAAATACATGACGGGGTTGCAGTGTCCTAAGCTGCTGTGGATGTCCTACCATGCCAAGGATCAATTCCCCGAAACAGATCCCCAGACGCAAGCGATTTTTGACCAAGGGAATGACGTGACGGCCTTGGCCAGAACTCTTTTTCCCGATGGTATCGAAATAGAAGGGGTTGAGGACTATGAAGCCATCCTTAAAAAGACTCAAGAGTTATTGCCGAAGCGAAAACCCCTTTTCGAGGCTGCTTTCAGTTACAAGAATACCTTTGCCAGACCTGACATTCTTTCGCCTAATAAAGATGGATCATGGGACCTTCATGAGGTGAAGAGCTCTACGGCAGCAAAAGATATTCACTACCACGACCTTGCTTTCCAGAAGTATTGCTATGAAGGTGCGGGACTCAAGATCCGGCGCTCTCATCTCATCCTGATCAATAATCAATATGTCAAACAGGGAGAGATCGATCCGAACGAATTATTTTCTAGACAGGATGTTTCCGGAGAGGTCAATTCTCTGGTCGCCGGTGTGGAGAAAAATATAGGCGTGATGCTCAAAAATCTTCAGCAAAAAACTTGCCCTGAGATTAAGATTGGGCCTTATTGCAATGATCCGTATCCGTGTGATCTGCAAGACTTGTGCTGGAGCTTTCTGCCAGACGAGAACATCTTTATCCTTAACAGAATTCGAAAAGAGAAGGCTTTCGAACTTCTAGCCAAGAAAATATTAGGCATTGCAGATCTTCCAGATAATGCGACGCTTACGCCAAGCCAACAGATCCAGCGGGAGTGTCACCGAACAAAGGAACGCTTTATTAATAAGGCCGCTATCAAGGGTTTTCTCGATCAGTTAGAACTTCCTATTTATTTTCTGGATTTTGAGACAGTGAATCCGGCGATCCCTTTCTATGACCAGTCGCGGCCTTACCAAAACATTCCCTTCCAATTCTCGCTTCACATTCTTTCTGATTGGGACAAAAGACTGCAGCATCATGGTTTCTTAGCTATCGGGAGAAGAGACCCAAGACCGGAACTCCTCAAAATGCTTAAGGATTTATTGGAGAACCAAGGGAGCATTGTTTCCTACAACATGAATTTCGAATTAACACGGCTGAGAGAATGCGTTGAGACATTTCCTGAGTATCGCGGTTGGTTCAAAAAGATCGAGAAGCGGTTCTTGGATTTGATCGTTCCGTTCCGGAAGTTTGATTATTACGATCCAAAACAGATGGGGCGGACGTCGATCAAAAATGTTTTTCCAGCGCTGACTGGCGGATCTTATAAGGAGCTGGACATTGCTGAAGGCGGTATAGCAAGTCTGGAGTTTGCGAGAATTACTTTTCAAGACGGAATTTCTACGGAAGAGAAAGCGCGCATCCGCCAAGCACTTAAGACCTACTGCAAACTGGATACCCAGGCGATGATTGATGTACTCAATGTTCTCAGGAGGGTGGTTTTATGAGAAATGGTCAGGAGCCTCAAAAATTCCAGCATAACATTATCGCTATCTGCTATGACTTTGATGGCACGCTTTCCCGTAGAAGTATGCAGGAAGATACGATCTTTCAAGAGTACAGAATTGATAGCGAACAATTTTGGAAGGGCATCAATCAGACAGCCAAAGACGAAGGCTATGATAAAGTGCTCTGTTATTTGAATCGACTCATCTTTGATCCCAGGTTCCAAAAAGAGCCACTAACTGAAACAAAGCTGACTAATATGGCCCGGAAAATTCAGTACTATCCGGGCGTGGAAAACTTTTTCCCTTACATCAATGAATTTATCCAAAAAGAATCATCCAAACTGAATATAAAAGTGAATCTCGAACATTACATCATTTCGTCCGGGATGAAAGCAATTTTAAACGGTGTTGCGATCAAAAAGTATTTTAAAGAAATCTATGCTTGTGAATATGAGTACAACAAAGACGGAACTCCAAAGTGCGTTAAAATGGCGATTAACGATACCACCAAAACCCAGTTTCTCTTTAGAATTAATAAAGGAAAATTGCGTCTCGATCAGGATATCAACGAGCACATGGATGAGGAAGAACGGCGCATCCCATTCTTTAACATGATTTACATCGGCGATGGGGATTCTGATATTCCCTGCATGACAGTTGCCTGCAAGAATGGGGGATATGCTTTGGCAGTTTATCCATCCGAGGAAAAAGCTTCCGAAAAGTGTTTGCAGCTTTTTCGGAATAAGAGGGTAAATCATATAGCTCCTGCTGATTTTAATTCAGGATCGACATTGGTTCAAATTTTGGAAACCGTCCTTAAAACCATAACCCAGAATATGGTTCTGCGTCGATCGATGTATGACCAAAAACAGGTCTATGCTGATGGATAATAGGTGAAGTGAATATAATTCCGGGAGCATGATATTTAATTTCTCAATGCAGCTTATTTCAAATGCCCCTCAATCCGCTTGAAAAGCTTGCCCATTCCGATACCGAGCCCTTTGCAAATTCGCCGCAGCATGATAAACGAGATATCGGCATCGCCTTTTTCCACTTTCGCATAGTAACTGCGGTCAATGCCTAAGTGTTTTGCAAAGCCGCGTTGACTGTAGAGAGTAAGCAAGTTCTATGTGAGCTTGGTTGATCCGCCACAAAACGCGGCGGATCAAATTCGCACATCGACTTACGTTCGTAAGGTCGAGTGCTCATTTGACTAAAACGCTTTTTCATCCGCAGGCCATAAAAAATTCCGCCAAGCCTTTTCGAATTGCTTTTGAGCTTGAGCTCCACGAAAAGGGCAAAAAGAAGTATGAAAAAATCACAAGTAGATATCAATCAAATGATCAATACGACTACATCATTTATGTTTGCGGGTCTACCACGATCAGTACTGATTTTCATTGAAGCCACCCGGGGATTATTTATGGGAAATCAGTACAGTCATGCCTTCTTATGAATAATCCCAAGCACATATTTAATGAAAGGCAGGGCAGATACAAACTGAAAAAATTGACCGAAGGATCGGCAACCCCGTTTTTGTTTATGGTTTATGAGGATCTGATCAAAAATAGGAAAAAAGCAGAGGTGCTGGGAAGCGCCCCGGGAAGGCTAAGGACCTTATTTGATCTTTTTGGCGCGCCTGACAGTAAATACAGGTAGCTTTTACACTTTGAATCCAAAATTATAGAGAGCAGAGAAAAATTAATTATGTTACAATTTATTCCATTAAGGGGGAGCAAATGAGATCATTTGAACACGGTTATTTTTTAGAGCAACCAATTTCACAGGACCTTTTGATGACGGTTCGTGCGCTTGGGGAGCACCGAGGCCGGCAAGCACTTTATCATGAACAGTCACCTGAATTATTGGAGACCTTGCGGCGTGTCGCTTTAGTCCAGAGCGTGGAATCATCAAACAGAATTGAAGGGATAACGGTTGATCATGAGCGGCTGGAAGCAATACTTGCCCAAAAAACAAAACCCAAAGATCGCTCCGAAAAAGAAGTAGCCGGTTACCGGAATGTTTTGGCTGAAATTCATACCAACGCAAAACGTTTGACTCTTACCCCCGAACTCATTCTTCGTTTTCATAAGCAAATGTATGCCCTGACAGAAGAAAAAGGCGGACATTGGAAAGAAAAGGACAATGCCATTTTAGAAGTTCGTCCCGATGGCAAGCAAGTGATCCGGTTTAAACCTGTTTCTGCATTGGCCGCGCCGGATTTCATGAAAAAACTTTGCAGGTTTTATCATCAAACGATGGATGAACGAAAAGCGGAGCCGTTACTCGCTATTGCTTCTTTTGTTTTTGATTTTGAATGTGTTCATCCGTTTTTAGACGGAAACGGCAGAATGGGACGTTTGTTAGCGCTGCTTTTGCTTTATCAGGCTGGGTATGATGTTGGTCGCTACATCAGTTTGGAGCGCATCATTGAAGACACGAAAGAAAGTTATTATGAGACTCTTTTAAAGAGCTCGAGTCATTGGCATGAAGCCAAGCATGATTTGCGGCCATGGTGGAATTATTTCTTGGGGACACTGATAGCAGCCTCTAAAGAATTTGAGGAACGAGTTGGCACAATTACTACCGCTCGTGGTGCAAAAGGAGAAATGGTTCGCCAAGCCATAGAACGATTACCAGACCAATTTACTGTGAAAGAAATTCGGCATGCTTGTCCTGGAGTAAGCCATGACATGGTGCGGGTTATACTTCGTGAGTTGCAAAACGAAGGGAAGATTATATGCACAGGACATGGGCCAGGAGCGCGTTGGAAGAAGAAGAGGTAATACCCTAAAGAAGGGGTAAAAATAGGGGTAATAAGCGGTTTTCGTTACGCAAATTGTGTAATGAAAAAAAGTCAGCTATCAAAACAATGTAATGCTACTTGCGTAATTGACATTATCCTCATTTGAATTTCTGCATTTCAGCGGGCAAACTTTTTTTATGTGGAAAAAAGAACATAAAAGGACAATCGTTGGGCAATTATTTGAAAAAAAACCGATTTATTTTTTATTTTTTTTGTTGATAATATGTTCGATAACAAAGCAAGCTGAAGGATTTGGTTCGTTTCGCTTATTTCCGTTTCGTGGATTTTCTAAATCAACCGAACATATTTCTGTTAATGGTATTGACCGGAAATATATTCTTCATGTTCCCGCGAAACGGAAAATGCCGTCCGGCGGGTTTCCTGTTGTTTTTGTTTTCCATGGCGGTCGCGGGAGTGCTGTTTCTGCGGAACTAATGTCCAAGATGCATCTTCTCGGTCGTGATCAAGGTTTTATCGTGGTCTATCCGGAGGGGCTGTATAAAAGTTGGAACACGGATATTATTTCGGTTGCGGCTTCAGAGAAGCATGTGGATGATGTGGCCTTTTTCAATCAGTTGTTAGATCGTCTGATTGCTCAATATAAAATTAACGCAGATAAAATATATATATGCGGGATATCAAACGGCGGGCACATATCCTATTATCTCGCAGAAAAAGCCGGCGGGCGTATTGCGGCTTTTGGGGTTGTGGCGAGCGGTCTTTCCTCCGAACAAAGTTATTTGCCGGCAGTCCCAAAACCGGTTATGGTTATTCACGGAACCGAAGACAAACATATTCCCTATGATGGTGGGCAGGGAGTCAGGGACCGGTATTTGGCTGCTGAGAAAACGATTCAACATCTGATCAAAGTCAATCAAGCAACAGCGGAAGTTTTGCCTTATCAGCCTTATCCGGGTTTCCAATCTTTACCGGAAGTGAATGCATTTTATTATCCGGGAGGCGAACGGGGAAAAGATGTGGTATTTATCCGGGTCAATGGCGGAGGCCATACATGGCCTGGCGGTGGAGGTTATATGGATAAAGTCATGGGACCGACAAGCCGCGCAATATCAGCCAATCAAGCCCTGTGGGAATTTTTTAAAAGCCATTCCCGGAAAAAAGGATTATAATTGCAGGGCAAATCAGGGGATATATTAATTACCGAAATAAGTATGTGTTTGCGGGATTGTGAGTCCTTCTATAGGTTTTATGGTACTTCTTCAAGCGAGAATATTTTCCGGAATGGGCGCGTTTCAGGACCTGGTTTTTCAAGGCGCGGTGACTTCGAAGCTGCTTCGGTTTTCGGTAACGCAGGATGGCGTAGCGCGAATACTTTACCTTGCCTCTGTCATTTCCGCCGAAGAAAAACCGGCGTGGCAGGCATTTCAAGATGTTTTGGATTTCAGCGTGAAATCGGCAGCAAGCGGAATGCTGGGGATTTTCGGGCTGGATATCTTAAGCGCGGACATTCAGAACGGAATCCAACATTTCAACACACAGGATTTCAGCACACTTCTGATCAATCACGGCAGGCGGCTTCAAGTTGGCCAGCGGGCCGTTATCCGCTATGATCAGGTTTTTTGTCTTCTTCATAAACGAGTTGCTGCAGATTGGGGAAAGATCGAAGTCGCTTCTCATGTTGAAATCGTCAATCCGGGAAAAACGCGATTGCTTGGTTTCCTGAAACGAATCATCGGTGCCGCTGGCCAGGAAAAGGGCATTTATCTGATCCATGATTTGGGTTTGCTTCCCGCTTGGGAGTTGGAGCAGGAAATGCAGGACAAGAAACTTTGTGACTTTCTTCAACAAAATCCGGGTAACATCTATTTTTACCGGACGGAAGGGCAATTACGCGATATTTTAGTCCAAGGGTGTCATCCCCGCGAAAGCGGGGATCCAGCAGAATCAAAAGCCAACTCGGCTGGATTCCCGCTTTCGCGGGAATGACAAAAACGGTGAACGTGAGTAACCATTTATGATTTTTGATTCATCTCAAATGATACTGTGGACGAAAGTGCATATTGGTGTAGAATAACGATTCGAAAGGAAGGTTTGTTCGATGACAGAAATTCTTAACATAAAAAGTCCTGCAGATTTTATTGGCAAACAGGGGAACGGAGTGATCAGTTTTGGTTCCGGCCAGCCGGATCTTCCGCCGCCCAAAGAAACATTTGACGGTATTGATTTGCATAGAGACCTCCGCTACGGTTTGATTCAGGGAGAATTGAAACTCCGGGAGGCGTTGACTCGAGAATATCCGGGTTCGACCGCGGATAATTTTGTCATTACGAACGGTGCCTCTGAAGCGCTGGACCTTATTTTCAGGATTTTGGGTAAGGGGAAAAAAGTTCTCCTGACAAAGCCTTATTATTATTCCTATCCACCGATAGTGGAATCTGCCGGTATGGTGCCGGTTTATACGGATTTGATTGACGGCCGGATTGACGTGGAAGATTTTAACGAAAAGATCAAAGGTTGCTGCGCAGTACTCATTAATTCACCCTCCAATCCGACGGGGCGCGTTGAAGCAATCGAAACGTTGAAGGCCATTGAAAAACTTACGCAGAAGCTCGGCGTTTATGTGGTTTCCGACGAAGTGTACAAAGACTTGATCTATGAACGCGAAAATTATCACATTCAGGGCGATCACGTGATCACGGTTAATTCCTTTTCCAAAACGTATTGCATGTGCGGCGTGCGTGTTGGATACTTGTGGAGTGCTGACAAAAAAATCGTGCAGGATGTATGTGAATTGAAAACACATACGTCCATGAACACAAATCTGGTGGGGCAGGACATGGCGCTTTCTGCGATGAAAGCGCCAAAGGAATATATTCTTCACCAGCAGAAAATCTGGCGTGAGCGACGAGATTTTATTTATGAAGGACTTTTAAAATTAGGATTTGATCTCTGGAAGCCGGAGGGAGCTTTTTACGTCCTGCCAAAATGCAAAGATGCGAAGCAATTTTTAAGTATCCTCTATCAAGACTATAAAGTCATCACTTATTTGGGCGAATGGTTTGGTGCGCCTGACCGTCTCCGATTCAGTTATGCTCTCGACATTAAACAAATCGAAGAAGGCCTCGGCCGTATCCGTGAGGCAATGAAACAAGTTTCTGTGCTATAAAGTTGAAGGCTGACGATGGAAACACCATTACCCACAAATTTCATTCGCGATATTATCGACGAAAACATCAAGAACGGCAAGCACGGCGGCCGTGTGCACACCCGCTTTCCGCCGGAGCCGAACGGATATCTGCATATCGGACACGCGAAAGCCATCTGCATTAGTTTCGGAATCGCCAGCGATTACAAAGGCCTTTGCAACCTTCGCTACGACGATACCAATCCGGAAAAGGAAGATGTCGAATACGTGGATTCGATCCGGGAAGATGTGCGCTGGCTCGGTTTTGATTGGGATGACCGTGAATTCTATGCGTCGGACTATTTTGACAAAATTTACCATTATGCGATCGAACTGATTAAGAAAGGGAAGGCATACGTTTGCGATTTAAGTCCTGATGAGATCCGGAAATACCGCGGAACGCTGACCGAGCCGGGGAAAGACAGCCCATACCGGAACCGTTCGGTGGATGAAAATCTCGATCTTTTTGAGCGGATGAGAAAGGGCGAGTTCGATGAGGGATTGCGTGTCCTGCGTGCAAAAATTGACATGGCATCTCCCAATATTACCATGCGTGACCCGGCGATTTACCGGATCAAGAAGGCAGATCATCACCGGACTGGAAGCAAATGGTGCATTTATCCGATGTATGATTTTACGCATTGCATTTCCGATTCGATTGAAGGAATTACGCATTCGCTTTGCACGCTCGAGTTTGAAAATAATCGCCCGCTTTATGATTGGGTGCTCGATCAACTCGGGATTCATCATCCGCAGCAAATTGAATTTGCGCGCCTCAATTTAACGCATACCATTTTGAGCAAACGAAAACTTCTCGAGCTCGTCCAGAAAAAGCTCGTGGATGGATGGAACGATCCGCGGATGCCGACCATTTCAGGGTTTCGGCGGCGCGGGTATACACCGTCTTCGATCCGTACGTTTTGCGACAAGATCGGCGTTGCAAAGTTTAACAGCACGATTGATATGGTAGTCCTTGAAAATTCAATTCGCGAGGAATTAAATAAAACCGTGCCGCGTGTAATGGCGGTTCTGAATCCGCTGAAAGTGGTGATTACGAATTATCCGGAAGGTGAGACGGAAGAAATGGAAGCCGTGAATAATCCTGAAGATCCGTCGCAAGGTTTGCGAAAAGTCCCGTTCTCACGGGAAATTTATATTGAGCGCGACGACTTTCGCGAAGTTCCGCCACCAAAATTTTTCCGCCTGGCACCCGGAAAAGAAGTCCGGCTCCGTTACGGCTATTTCATTAAGTGTGAAAATGTCATGAAAGATCCGAAGACTGGAGAAATTCTGGAACTTCACTGCACGCACGATCCCGCAACGCGTGGCGGTAACAATCCGCCGGACGGACGAAAGGTCAAAGGGACGATTCATTGGGTTTCGGCGAAACATGCGATGAAAGCGGAGGTTAGACTCTACGATCTTCTATTTACGAAAAAGAATCCGGACGATGTTGAGGAAGGGAAAACATTTCTTGCCAATCTGAATCCGAAATCGCTCGAAGTGATTTCGAATGCTTATCTTGAGCCGAGTCTGAAGGCCGCGAAGCCGCGCGACTGGTTTCAATTCGAACGGCTCGGTTATTTCTTTGTCGATCCCGTCGCCTCGACACCAGACAAACCGATTTTCAACCGGATCGTGACGCTCCGCGATACGTGGGAAAAAATTGAAAAATCGCAGAAATAAAAAATCGAAACGGCTTTCAGCGACAAGATGAATATTGAATATGTTCCGTGGTTTCTAGTGATCGCAAGGTTTTCAACTGCTGTCTTTCTTTCCTTTTTTCTTTTGGTTTCCAAATGTAAGAATTATTTCATTTTTCTTCTGTTATTTATCCCTGCTTTCACGACAGATTTCTTAGATGGATTTGTGATGCGGCATTATGCGCCTCAATACTGCTTCGAATCGTTTTTGTTGCAGGAGTCATTTACCTGTTTGAAGATATCAGCATGACGCTGGGTAGATATTAATTAATAAACTGCAGACATTTTGGTTTTCAGGATGACAAAGCCGCCGGAAATCCATTTTTGTTCAAGACCGGTCCCGATTTCATTTAAAGCAGGCGATGTCGATATTAATATCAAGAGTCGGATTTGAAATTGCGCATGATGCGTAAAGGAACCGTAACTATGCCGAAAAAACCAATCAGAGCATTGATCACCGGCGGAGCCGGATTTATCGGATCTCATTTGAGCGAAGAACTGCTCAGCCGGAATTTTCATGTCACGGTTGTCGATAATCTTGCCACGGGAATCAGTTCGAATCTGGGCCATGTTTTGCGGAACAAACGCTTCAAATTTTACAAAGGTTCCGTCTTCAATAAGAAGCTGATGTCACGGTTGATTAAACAGTGCGATATTATTTACCACTTTGCTGCTGCAGTCGGTGTTAAATACATCCTTGATCACGCGTTGGAATGTATTTTAACCAGCATTCAAGGAACCAATATCGTTTTGCAGCTGGCCGCGAAATACCGCAAAAAAGTTCTCATTGCTTCCAGCTCTGAAGTGAGCGGAAAACTCCATGCGCGTTTAATGAAGGAAGAAGACGACAGGGTTCTCGGGCCCACGACCGTGAATCGCTGGATTTATTCCGAGGGAAAAGCGCTCGGCGAATATCTGGCGTTTGCCTATCACAAACAATTTAAATTGAGAATGGTGATTGTCCGGTTTTTTAATATCCTGGGACCTCGGCAAATCAGCGATTACGGGATGGTGCTGCCGAGATTCATTGAAGAGGCGATGACGGGGAGGCCAATTACCATCATGGGGAATGGCTCACAGGTCAGGTCTTTTACGTATGTGCTGGATGCGGTGCGGGCGGTGGCGGACTTAAGTTTGACGAAAGAAGCGGAAGGCAGGATTTTTAATATCGGAAATAATCAGTCGCAGGTTACCATCAAGCAACTGGCGCATCTCGTGAAACGGAAAACCAAGAGCAAATCCAAGATTGTGTATTTATCGTATGATAAATACTATGGGAAACAATTTGAGGATGTTGCCCGGCGTGTGCCCGATATTTCCAGAATTAAAAAAGTGATTGGATATCGGCCACGTTACGGCCTTGCCCAAATCATCGATGAAACCCTTGCTTATTTCAGGGAAAATAACGCAAAAAAAGCATGAAACGATTCCTGTTTTTTATCCTCATCTCATTTTTCTTCTTTTCCCATCTTTCATTTGCAGGCCAATTAAATCCTGAAAAGAAGCTGAAAGAATGGGGACCATTTATCAGCCGGCAACAAGGAAACGTTTATGCCGAGTCCGAATATGAATATGGGTGGGTTAGTATTGGTCCGCGCAAAACGAATTGGAAATGGCTATCGAATACCGTACTTTATCCCGTGAGGGGGCAACTTCCTTACATTCAAATCAACTATCACCAACGGGATCGCGTCGATGATTATACGCTGGATTTTGGAAGCTATCTCAATTTAAAGAATTCGACATTACAAATTGAAAACGGATTTGGGATGAACATAGATTATATCTATAAATATCATTTAACGCTGAATTACGAACATCCGCTTTATAAGCATCTTCGAGGCAATCAAGGGCTCCGGTATCTTCATTATACGGCCGGTGATACGTATCTCATGTCACCGGGATTTATTTATTATTTTGGCAATCATGACATAACGGCAAGTTATAATATTGTTGAAACGGAAGCAAGACGTGTGGCGCATTCGGGCACGGTTCGTTTGCGGTATTCCTTAGTTTCAGACCGATTGCATGTTTCCTGCGGTGCCGGGCTCGGCCAGCGTTTATATGATATATATCCGCTTAACCCTTCCAAACAATCCGGATTTCTTCTTTTTGCCGGTCTTGATATGAGAGTGTTTCAAAATTTAAGAGGAAACGTCGGCTACGCTTATGGCGAAGAAAACCCAAATTTTATCAAAAGAAGTATCAATGCAGGCTTTTCATTTAAATTTTAGCCGTGAATATTTTACATCCGCAATGGCTATGGTTTTTTAATTTAATTCTTTTGGCCGCTACTTTATTCTTTGGCGCCGGCATCATTATTCATACGCTTACCCAAGAACTCTTTGTCAAATACCGGCTTCGTAAACTTGTCGCGCTAAGCGAAAATCTAAAACGTCTTGGCGCGAGCCCGAAAGCGACCATTCAGGAGGCCGTTCAAAAAATCAATAAGCAATTTCCGCTTAATGAATTGATTGTGTTAACGGCAAATAGGGAACACTTTATTCCCAAAGAGTTGAGTGAATACTGGCGGGAAGCGTTTCAAGAGGCTGGGAGGATGGAGCAGGTCAGAAGGGTGGCGAAAAATGGAAAAAATAAATGGCGGAGAATCGAAGCGCTAATTTGCCTGGGATTTCTTAAAAGTGATCCGGACGTGGACATCCTGGAGAATGGACTTGATGATCCGGACGATGATATTTCTTATTATTCAATGCTGGCTCTGGCTGAAATGAAAAATGCTGCTGCGGCTGGTGTATTGCTGGAATTCTTAGATCGAGAGTCTTTTCGCGGACAAAAAATAGTTTCTTTGCTGGAAGGATTTTCAATCGATATTTCAGATCAGCTTTTAAATGCACTCGAGAGTAAGAACCCCAGGGTTCGGTATTGGGCGCTTAAACTTCTTTCGAAATTTAAACCGGAAAATTCGGCAGATAGAATCATAAGCCTTGCCACTGATCCGTCGCCGGATGTGCGTGCGGCAGCCTGCCAATATTTGGGTTTGATGAAAGCAACAGAATCAGAAAAGGCGCTTTTGGCACGTTTCGAAGATCCGGAATGGTTTGTACGCATGCATGCGGTCAGAAGCCTGTCCATGTTGGAGGAAAGCAAATATCTGACACAAATGATTCATTTGCTCTACACCGACCCGTCTTCTTATGTAAAAGAAAGTGCAAAAAATGCAGTCATTCATGATATGAAACAAGCGTTGCCATATCTCGAACACGGTCTTGACGAGAAAGACGAACTGACTAAACGGTGTTGTGTTGAAGCCTTTATTGATTCGAATTATATTCCACGGATTCTGGATGGTATCTTATCCAAAGACCGGGACATTTATCAAAAACAGTTTCAGCTTCTATCAAAATTGATTCACAGCAACATTCATTTCGGACTGAAGAAGGAATTGATGAATTATGAGTCAATGAAGAGACAGAAAATAATAGCGGCTATTCGAGAAATCAATTCCACGTTAGCCGAAATCATGGAAAGATAAAGAATATGACGGTTTTTGCGATATTTTTTTGGGTGTGTCTTACATATTATTTAATATTGCTTTTTTATTACCTCGTTTTTGGAATTGTCGGCTTTTTTGAAAGCAACAAGCGGAATCACGAGAGCCGGGAAGAAAATTATGAAGCGATCATGTCTTCATCTTTTACGCTTCCCGTCAGCATTATCATTCCTGCGCATAACGAAGAATTATGGGTGCGAGATACGGTTCTGTCCGTGCTTCGCTTAGACTATCCTCAATTTGAACTGATCGTCGTTGATGACGAATCGACGGACCGGACGCTTGATATTTTGAAAGAGCTGCTTGATTTACAATATGTGAATAATGTTTACAGTGATCAATTTAATTCAGGGAAAATATTGGGATTTTTAAAATCACGCAAATATCCGCACGTCAGTGTGTTGAGTAAGAAAAGCGGACAGAAAAAAGCGGGTGCCCTTAATGCCGCTCTTAATTTGGCTAAATATAAATATGTTTGCGTAATGGATTGCGACACGATTCTGGAACGGGATGCCTTACTCAAGGTCATGGCACATGTCCAAAAAGATCCGGAACACGTGGTGGGGATCGGCAGTTTTTTTGGCCTGGCCAATGGATTTAGAATTGAAAATGGCGTAGTTCTGGAAAAGCGTTTTATTGCGGTTCCGCTCATTGCCTATCAAAACCTTGAATACATCCGATCTTTTATCGGAAACCGGATCGGCTGGAGCCGGCAGAATGCGATGCCGATTATCAGCGGCGGGTTTGGCGTATGGCGAAGGGATATCGTGTTGGCTGCGGGCGCATTTGATCCATGGTATAGCAGCGAGGATTTGGAATTTACGTTTCGGGCACATGATTATTTGATCCGCAATGGGAAAAGAGATTATCGCATTACAATGCTGCCGCACTATGTCGGCTGGACTGAAGGACCGCATACTATTTCGCAGCTAATCAAGCAGCGAAATCGGTGGCAGCGCGTGACGAATGAAGCGGTGTGGAGATATCGCCATATGCTTTTCAATCCAAAGTATGGTCGATTAGGTTGCGTTTCACTGCCTTATTTTGTGTTTTATGAAGTGTTGGGTGTTTTTTTTGAAATCGGAAGTGTTTTGGTTACGGTGTTCGGATGTTTGATCGGGATGATAGCGTGGCGAATGCTTTTGAATTTTTTGATGATGATGTTATTATGTCAATCGCTGACATCGCTTATTCCGCTGTTTATATTAAATCGCGACTATCGTTTGCTTAAAGTCAGGGAAGTGGCTTATTTTGTCATTTTGAGTTTTTTCGAATTTTTCTGGTACCGCTGGATTATTGTTTGGGCCAAAGTGGAGGGCTTCATTCAATTTTTCTGCGGGAAACGGACGATGGACTCGATTCAGCGCCATCGAACGTAATTGACATCATTATCAATTCGGTTTCAATGGGATCAAGACATTTCGCGAAACTTGGAAAACAATCAAAAAAGCACAAGATGTAAAAAATAGCTTTCACTATTTTTTCTTGCGATTTGGAGTTTTTATCTATTGTGAAAAATCAATTCAATTCAGAAACCAAAAAAGTCGATCCGGCGTTATATTCAAAAGATTATTTTGCGTGTCATTGCCGAGGACAGGACAAAATCGGGGCAATTCAATCGGGTGAGTTGCACGAAGTATTCGAGCGTGCGGTTAAGGCGGCACAATTAACCGGAGGCGAAAGCGTCCTCGATTATGGATGCGGCCGCGGCGAACTTGTTTTTTATTGTGCGAAGATGAATTGTGAAATTACCGGTATCGATTGTAGCCGGGATGCGATTGAAATTGCGCAGAAGACGGTTTCTGTTTTGCCTGAAGACATTCGGCGGAAAATCGAGTTAAAAATAATGTCGATTGAAGATATCCGGTGCGAAAAATTATACGATGTTATTTTCATGATTGATGTTATCGAACACTTACATGATTGGGAACTTGATATTTTGATGCCAAAGATGAAGCAAATGCTTAAGCCTAACGGCCGCTTGATTCTTCAAACTCCCAATTTAATTTACGAGCGATATCTTTATCCGGCAAAACGAGTTTTTGAATTCCCATTTACATTGTTGAAGGAACTTTCGCGTTTAATTCGGTGTACCGGGAAAAGAAAAACAGTACGTGAGTTTTTCACCAAATTATTCAAGTTTCAATTTCACGACGACCCGGTTTATATAGAGGTGCACGTGAATGTTCAAACGCCCGCTATTTTGCGCCTAAAACTCGCGAAATATGGATTCAAAAGTTCAATGGAGTGTGTGGATCATTCTAAGAATCTTTTGAATTTCCTATTTAAACGTTGGGCCGGGAGAACGATTGATGCCGTTGCAAAGGTGATTGATGTCTGAAATAGAACGTAAAGCAGGAATGGATTACTGGAAAAACTGTAATATTTGCAAAAAGGAAATTCCTTTCAATGCGACCTATTATCAGTGCTCGGTCAGTACTTGTCGAAGCAAAACGACGGGTTTTGTTTTTTGTTCTTACAGTTGTTATGATGGGCATTTAGGCTTCGCTCGACACCGCAGTTCAGAAGCTCAGGAAGAAACTTCTCCAACAAGAAGTTAAAATCGGGTGCAAGTAAAAGCGAAGGTTTGAAACGAAATTCGCCAGTTGACCCAAAAAAATCCGTGCAATTCCGCTTATTTTTAGATAAAATTCCTGCTTTCCGGTACCAGGTACGGCGGTGCCAGGTTCTGCTTCCATTGGTTTAGAACCCGGCACCGCCGTACCTGGTACCGTGAGTGTATGCGCGAGTGGTGAAATGGCAGACACGCATGTTTGAGGGGCATGTCCCGCAAGGGGTGGGGGTTCAAGTCCCCCCTCGCGCATTGTTTTAGCTGTCAGTCGTCAGTCTTCGGCTGTCAGCTAAAAAACTGATGACTGAAGACTGAAATCTGACGGCATAATTAGGTTCTTCCCCAACAACGGGGGCAATAAGTAAATTTAGTTTTGAATTTAACCACATAAAGTACGAACTCTCAATCTGTAATTTTCAAAGTTTCT
>Ga0156235_104_pt1 | contig 41676 bp, 35 predicted proteins | sample RifCSPlowO2_12_FD_107882 | JGI IMG/M metagenome (GOLD analysis project Ga0156235, IMG submission 107882) | Omnitrophica bacterium RIFCSPLOWO2_12_FULL_44_17 | reverse complement strand
GAGCCAAAAGATTATTCAATGTTAAAAATATCGCGGGACGAATGGAGGACAATTTATGCTGCAGCCGCTTAAGTCAGTGCCATTCATGCCTGCCCCCTTTTTTTTTTGCAAGCGCTGGGAAAATTCAAAAAAGGACAGAGTTGACGACCAAAAAGTTTTTTGTGAAGATGTATTATCGTGAAATGGTTCACAATAAATATTGCACGTAGAACAATAGATGATATAATTATCACAAAATTGTGAAGGGTGTAAGTTATGTTAAAGGCAAATAAGAGTTGTATTGAGCGACTTTACAGGTATCGGAATACCCTTATTAAGCTGAAATCGATTGGTTTTGTCAAAGTGTTTTCTGATAATTTGGCAGATGGGGTGGGGGTTCCGGCGACTCAGGTTCGCAAGGATTTTTCGATTTTCGGGTTATCCGGCAATAAGCGCGGCGGCTATATTGTCGACGAACTCATCGAGAAATTGAATCATGTGCTCGGGAAAAATAAACCCGTGAGCATTATTGTTGTCGGAAAAGGCAATATTGGATCTGCCCTCGTTCATTACAAAGGTTTTGAAAAGGAAGGGATCAAGATTGTTGCTGCTTTTGACGTTGACCCATCTAAGACCGGACATACGGATGATATTCCGGTGCTGCCAACTTCTGAATTGAAAGGTTTCGTGAAACAGCATAATATAAGTGTTGGAATTATTGCTGTGCCCGATGCAGCGGCGCAGCAAGTTGCAGATGTAATGATAGAATCGGGGATTAAAGGAATTTTAAATTTTGCGCCTATCCGACTCAACATGCCGGAAGATATCATTATTCATCATGTCAATCTGGAATTAGAGCTGGAGACCATTATTTATTTTGTGAATGCATTAAATCGAAAAGTTAAACAGGAGCCGAAGCAATGGATCGAGAAAAATTAAAAGCAGACATTAAAGAAATCGTTGAGGAATGGAAAACGAAAGAGGGGAATCTGATTATGATTCTTCACAAAATTGAGAATCGTTACGGGTATGTTCCTCGCGAAGTGTCCTTTGAAATCTCAAAACTTTTGGATGTCCCTTTGGCCAGAATCTATGAGGTCATTACTTTCTATAATTATTTCAAACTGGAACCTCCCGGAAAACATACCGTTGCCGTTTGTATGGGAACGGCGTGTTATTTAAAAGGTGGTGCGGAGCTTTTAAGCGAGCTTGAGCATATTTTAGGAGTGAAAGAAGATGAGACCACAAAAGACGGACTTTTCCATCTTGAAATTGTCAGGTGTTTAGGCTGCTGCGGACTTGCACCGGTGATTAAAATCGACGGGAAGGTTTTTGGTGAATTAAAGAAAAATGACATTATCGATATTCTTTCGCATTATACGAAACAAAATGGGCAGATGGTTTCCGGCGTGGGTAGTGAAGTTTCCGGGAAGCCATGATTTACCATTGAAACAGGAAGGCATGACATGAAAAAGTTGACAAAAGATGATTTGCAGGCGATCAAGCAGGAAGAATTGAAAAAAGAAACTGCGAACTGGATTAAAGTCGGTTTGAGTACGTGCGGAATTGCGGCCGGTGCTCAGGATATTTACGATTTCCTGGTTGAGGAAGTTAAAAAACGGAATCTCGGCGTTTCGATCCAAAGATGCGGTTGTGCGGGGATGTGTTATGCGGAACCTTTGATCGAAGTAAAAGTGGAAGGCATGCCCAAGGTATTTTACGGAAAAGTGAATAAAGAGACTGCGATGAAAATTGTTGAAAAACATATCGGCGGTAAAATATTGGTGAATGATCATATTTATGATATTCGTTCATCACAATAAATGGCGAGGATGGAAAGACCATGCAGCAAAAACGGATATTAATTAAAGATACGGATTTGAAAAAGGACCGGACGCGTGATTTTTATACGGCGTTTCTGACCGAAATACAGGATAAAAAACTGGAAGAAAAAGTTCAGCTTGTGCGTGTATCGGATATCGGTATCTACGGCAAGGGGTTGACCGTTCGGGTGCTGCCGGAAAATTTTCTTTATTGTGATGTAGAAACAGGTGATATTTCGCGCATTGTGAGCGAATCGGTTGTGGAAGGCCGTCCGATTGAAGCGCTTCTTCACAAACCGGATGATAAGCAACTGCGCCTTGTGCTTAGGAATTGCGGGTTGGTCGATCCGGAATCTATTGATGACTACATTAAGCATGACGGTTATCAGGCGATAGCAACGATTCTTGAAAAAATGACACCCGAAAAAGTAATTGAAGAAATGAAAATAAGTGAGCTTCGCGGGAGAGGCGGCGCAGGTTTCCCGACATGGTTAAAATGGAAATTAACGCGCGCCGTTGAAGCGGATCAAAAATATGTGATTTGTAACGGGGATGAAGGCGATCCGGGCGCGTATATGGATCGAAGCGTTCTCGAAGGGGATCCTCATTCGGTGATCGAAGGAATGATGATTGCGGCCTATGTGATCGGTGCGACGAAAGGATTTTTCTATATTCGCGCGGAATATCCGCTTGCGATTGAACGCGTCAATCGAGCGGTCACGCAAGCGCATGAATATGGATTGCTCGGTGAAAATATTCTCGGTTCCTCATTTAAATTGGATATTGAAATCCGCTTAGGAGCTGGTGCTTTCGTTTGCGGTGAAGAGACGGCTTTGATTTCATCCGTTGAGGGAAAACGCGGATATCCCCGTCCGAGGCCGCCCTATCCATCCGTTAAGGGGTTGTGGGGAAAACCGACCGTGATTAATAATGTCGAAACCCTTGCGAATATTCCGCTCATTATGTTGAAAGGCGGAAAGTGGTTTTCAAGTATTGGCACTGAAAAATCAAAAGGATCAAAAGTTTTTGCGCTTACCGGTAAAGTGAAAAATTCAGGCTTGATTGAAGTTCCGATGGGAACAACCCTTAAAGAAATTGTATTTGAAATCGGAGGCGGCGGAATCGCCGGAAAAAAAGTAAAAGCGGTTCAAACGGGCGGCCCGTCAGGCGGCGTGATTCCGGAAGATTTTATCAATGCACCGGTCGGATATGAGAGTTTGCAAAAACTCGGTTCTATTATGGGCTCCGGCGGAATGATTGTGATGAACGAAGATGATTGTATGGTGGACATTGCCAAATTTTATTTAAGGTTTTGTGTCGATGAATCCTGCGGTAAATGCGCGCCATGCCGGATTGGCGGAACGCAGCTTCTTCATCTTTTGGAAAAAATTTCAGAAGGTAAAGGTGAAATTGAGGATTTGGACCGGTTGCGCCGCATTTCGCGTGCCATGCAGAAGGCAGCGCTTTGCGGTTTGGGACAAACCGCGCCGAATCCGGTTCTCTCGACGCTTCGATATTTTGAAGATGAATATAAAGCGCATATTGTGGAAAAGAAATGTCCGGCAGGGCGTTGTGCCGGGCTGTTTCATTTTTCGATTATTGAAGAAAAATGTAAACGATGCGGACTCTGTTTCAGAAATTGTCCGGTTCAAGCTGTTTCCGGCAATCGTGATCAAGGATATTTGATTTTTGAAGAAAAATGTATTAATTGCGGCCGGTGCTTTGAAGTGTGTAAATTTGAAGCGGTTTCCCGCGGCTAAAAAGTGATTTAAGAAGGAGTGTTTCAATGGTTAATGCAGTGATTAATGGAATACCGGTAAAAGTTGAAGAAGGCACGACGATTCTTGATGCGGCAAAGACGGTTCAGGTTCAGATTCCGACACTTTGCAAGCACGAAGATCTCCCTCCGTCTGCCGCTTGCGGCATCTGTGTGGTCAAAATTAAAGGCAACAATAAAATGCTGCGGGCTTGTTGTACGCCGGTGGAAGAAGGCATGGATATTATTACGAACGATCCTGAAATCGTCGACGTTCGCCGTACCGTGATAGAACTCATTCTCTCCAATCATCCGAATGATTGTTTGACGTGCGGCCGAAATAATGACTGTGAACTTCAAACACTCATGGCTAATTTCGGTATTCAAGAAGAATTCTTTGATAAGTTTGTGAAAAAGACACCGAAAGATAGTTCGACGGGAACCGTTGTTTTGGAGCCTGAAAAATGCATTAAATGCGGCCGTTGCGTTGAGGTGTGCCAGGATGTCCAGGATGTTTGGGCACTTTCATTTTTAGAGAGAGGATTTAAGACCCGGATTTCTCCGGCGGGTGATATTAATTTAGCGGATTCTCCATGTGTCCGTTGCGGCCAATGTTCTGCCCATTGTCCGACGGGTGCCATTGTTGAATATGATCACACGGCCAAGGTTTGGCGGGAATTGATGGATCCGGAAAAATATTGTGTTGTCCAAATTGCGCCTGCGGTTCGTGTCTCAATTGGCGAAGCGTTTGGATATCCTCCAGGAACAAATATGACGAAGAAACTTTATTCACTTCTCCGGCGTTTGGGTTTTAAGGCGGTTTTTGATACGAATTTCGGCGCAGATGTTACCATTATGGAAGAAGCAACAGAATTTGTTGAACGGTTTGTCCACAAAAAAGGGGCGCTTCCGCTCATTACGACATGTTGCCCGGCGTGGGTTGATTTTATGGAGAAATTCCATTCGGACATGATTGACCATTTTTCATCCTGTAAATCTCCCCAGCAAATTGTGGGTGCGCTTTCAAAAACTTATTTTGCGCAGGATAAAAAGATTGAGCCGGATAAGATCGTGATGGTGTCGATCATGCCGTGTACGGCTAAGAAATATGAAATTAAGCGCGACGAAGAAATGTTTGCTTCAGGGCAACAGGATATTGATATCGTATTGACCACGCGGGAACTGGCGCGAATGATCAAACAGGCCGGTATTGACATGACACAGCTTCCCGACGAAGAAGCGGATCATGTAATGGGCGATTATACGGGTGGCGCTACGATTTTTGGTGCGACCGGCGGCGTGATGGAGGCTGCGCTCCGGACGGCCTATTTTCTGGTGACGGAGAACAATCTTGAAAAAGTGGAATTTGAAAACGTCCGGGGTCTGAAAGGCGTGAAAGAAACGTCAATTATGATCGGGGAATTCGAAATCAAGTTAGCGATTGCGCATGGTTTGAGTAATGTTGAATATGTTTTGAATAAGGTTCGAAAAGCGAAAGAAAAAGGGGAGCCGCTTCCTTATCATTTTATTGAGGTGATGGCTTGCCCCGGCGGATGTATCGGTGGCGGTGGACAACCGTATATGGTCAAAGATAGCGTCCGAATTGCGCGCACCAAGGGCTTGTATGCGGATGATGAAAAGTCTAAGATCCGGTGTTCACACGACAATCCATTTGTGCAGAAACTTTATAATGAGTTTCTTGGAAAGCCGCTTGGCAAGAAATCGCACGAGCTATTACATACCGAGTATAAAGGGCGGCCGCAGTATAGGAAGTAACATCTGTTTTTTTGATTGGCAAAAAAATGTCCCAAGATGGGCAAGCATTTAAAATAAATGCAGAGTCGAAGGATCTCAAAATAAGATTCTTCGCACTTCGTGCTCAGAATAACAGAAGAGCATCCTGAGGAAAAGGGGCGATCAGCCCTGAAGCTAAGGGGAAATAAGTCGTATGTTATATAAAAACCCAGCTTCTTTCAGGAAGTTGGGTTTTTAATTTTTAGACCGGAATTCTCATTACTTAGGAGGGTATAGAAAAATGGATAAACGTTTAGGATTTGTCGGAATTATTGTTGAGAAAAGAGAGAAAGTTGCGGAGCAAATTAATCATATTCTGTCAGAATATGGGGAAATGATTGTTGCGCGAGTCGGGATCCCATACAAGGAAAGGCATTGTTCTGTGATCACCCTTATTGTTGATGCGACCACTGATGAATTGGGTGCAATGACGGGAAAACTCGGTGCCCTCGAAGGGGTTTCGGTGAAGTCGGCGCTTGGAAAAAACGGGAAAGGTTGTATGTGATCCATGAATAAAACACCTAAGTCATTAAGGCTCCAAATTGGAATTTTTGGAAGGACGAACGTCGGGAAATCGAGCTTTCTTAATATGGTAGCGGGCCAGGATGTGGCCATTACATCGCCGTTGCCGGGAACGACAACTGACGTTGTTGAAAAAGTCATGGAACTTTTACCCATTGGTCCCGTGGTTTTTCTTGATACGGCCGGTCTTGACGATGCATCTGTTCTCGCCAGCAGGCGGATTGAAAAAACTAATAAAATTTTTGACAGGTCAGATGTCATTTTGCTCGTCACTGAAGCGGATGTTTGGACGGAATTCGAAGAAAAAGTTTGCGCGGAAGTACGGAAACGGAATACGTCCCTTATTATTGTAGTGAATAAAATTGATATTAAACAGCCCACCGATCAATTTCATGCTCGGCTTCAAGAAAGATGCGAAAGAATTATGCTTGCGGCAAGTCTTGACCGGAGCCGTCGCGATGATTTTTTAAATCCGCTTAAGAAACATTTAATCGAAGTTTGTCCGGAAGATTTTATTAAACCGCCGCCTTTGCTCGGTGATTTAATTCCGGCGCAGGCACTGGTCGTATTAATTATTCCGATTGATTTTGAGGCGCCGAAAGGCAGGATTATTTTGCCGCAAGTCCAGGCGATTCGGGATACGCTCGATTGTAATTCGGTAGCGATGGTCGTGAAAGAAAGCGAATACACGATGCTTCTTCAAAATTTAAAGCGCTTGCCGGATCTGGTGGTCTGTGATTCGCAGGTGGTTGATCGAATGGTGGCAGAAACGCCTGCCGGCGTGAAGTGTACCACATTTTCAATTCTTTTTTCGCGGTTGAAGGGCGATTTGTCGGAGATGACAAGAGGTGTTTCCGTGATCGATCGGTTACAGCCCGGTGACAGGATTTTGATTGCGGAATCGTGCAGCCATCATGCTGTGGAAGATGATATCGGCCGTGTAAAAATCCCAAGATGGCTTAAAACGTATGTAGGTTTTGATTTAACCATTGATGTTTGCGCGGGGCGCGATTATCCGGCAGAGCTTCACAAGTATAAGCTCATCATTCAATGCGGGTCGTGCATGCTGGGAAGGAAAGAAACGCTTTCGCGGATTCATCGAGCGAAGGAGGCGGGTGTGGCCATTACAAATTATGGACTCTGCATCTCGTTCGTGAAGAAAGTTCTGGAAAGAGTGCTTTCGCCGTTTCCGGCCGCGCTGGATGTTTACTGGGGAGAATTGGCAAATTTAAGAAAGGAAGTCGCTCAATGACAACCCAATTGCATGACGTTGAAAACTGGGTGAAAGACCGCATTAAACAAGACGAAATCACAAAGTATCTGGTAGACGGAAAAGATTTTATTCCGGATACGGAGATTGAGGGGAAACTTGTTGCGAATCGGAGTCCTGAAAAGGCGCGTGTCAGAGACGCTTTAGCAAAATCGCTTGCGATTGAAACTCTCACGCCCGATGAAACGGCGATGCTGCTTCACGTTGAAGATCCGGTGCTCTTGGCAGAAATGAAAGACACGGCGCTCAGAGTGAAGAAAAAAGTTTATGACAACCGGATTGTGACATTTGCGCCGCTTTATATGGGAAATTATTGTGTGAACAATTGTTTATATTGCGGGTTCCGAAAAGATAACCATGAGGCGAAACGAAATGTTTTGACGATGGAAGAAATCCGGAAAGAAATTGAAGTGCTGGCCGGGAAAATTGGGCACAAACGGTTAATTGCTGTTTATGGCGAGCATCCGGAGACTGGTATTGATTATATCGTTGAAAGTTTGAAAACCATTTATGACGTGAAAGTGAATACCAAATACGGAATCGGAAATATCCGCCGTGTGAATGTGAATGCGGCACCGCTTTCGATTGAAGAATTAAAACTGCTCCGCGTGAGTGGCATCGGAACGTATCAGGTGTTTCAAGAAACCTATCATCATGATACGTATGGGAGAATTCATCCCAAAGGAACGATTAAAGCCAACTATCAGTGGCGGCTTTATTGTATGCATCGGGCATTGGAAGCCGGGATTGATGACGTGGGAATCGGCGCGCTATTTGGGCTTTATGACTGGAAATTTGAGGTTATGGGGCTTGTTTACCATGCGTGGGAACTTGAGACGAAATTAGGAATCGGACCGCACACGGTTTCGTTTCCGAGGCTTGAACCGGCATTTAATTCACCGTTATCGGTTGAGTCGCCTTACCGGATTTCAGATGAAATTCTTAAGCGTATTATTTTGGTCATCCGTCTTGCGATTCCATATACCGGTATGATTATCACGGCACGGGAAAATGCCGAAATGCGGCGAGAAGCTATTTCGTTTGGCGTGACGCAAACGGATGCTTCTACCAAGATCGGAATCGGTTCATATAGCGATGAAAATCCGGATCAAGCGGAAAACAAACAGCAGTTTATGCTTGGGGACACCCGGAGTCTGGACGAAGTCATTCGTGAATTTTCAGAAAAACATAGCATTACATCGTTTTGTACCGCCGGTTACCGCTGCGGGCGAACCGGAGAATGCATTATGGAGCTTCTTCGGAGCGGAAAAGAAGGAAAATTTTGCAAGTTGAATGCGGTACTGACATTTCAAGAATGGTTGGATGATTTTGCGAGCGACGAAACGAAGTTAAGAGCGCAAAGCGTACTTCAAAAAGAAATTGAGGAAATCCGCGAGCAAATGCCGGCGATTTTCCCTCAATTTATGGAGTGCTACGAGCGAATAAAAAAGGGCGAACGGGATTTATATTTTTAGAAGAATGCTCTATGTGGATCGATTTATGAGGGAACTGTGTGGTGTCCTTGTCATTCCCGCGAAAGCGGGAATCCAGATGTACAGCAGGGATCCACTTGTTCTGTTTTTGGAATCTGCTGGATCCCCGCTTTCGCGGGGATGACATATAATGTAACTTTATTAGGCAAAAGATATTCCGTCACTTTTCTTGTCATTCCCGCGAAAGCGGGAATCCAGAAAAAACGCTGTATTTTCCTTAAGTCAGTGCCATTCATGCCTGTCCCCTTTTTTGAGAGGAAATAAAGATGTACCAAAACTTGACCAAAGACGAAATCTTGTCAAAATTACGCGATCCAGATTCGAGCGATTTATTTGCAGAGGCAGATCGTGTCCGAAAACAATATTGTGGCGATGAGGTGCATCTTCGTGCGATTATTGAATTTTCGAATTATTGCAAGCGCGATTGCCTTTATTGCGGGCTTCGGAAAAGCAATGGGAAACTTACGCGTTACCGGATGACAGTAGATGAAATTTTTTGTGCAGCTCGGAATGCCCAAAGCCTTGGTTATCAAACCATTGTTCTCCAATCCGGAGAAGATGACGGTTTTTCTACGGATGAATTATGTGGTTTAGTCCGGAAGATCAAAAAAGAATTAGATCTTGCGATCACGTTGAGTGTTGGCGAAAAAACATATGAAGAATATCGTGCCATGAAAGAAGCCGGGGCGGATCGCTATTTGCTTAAGATTGAAACGACCAATCCTGAATTATTTAAAAAGTTAAAACCGGATTCGGATCTTGAAAAAAGAAGCCAGTGTTTGGAAAACTTAAAAAATTTGGGTTTCCAAGTAGGATCGGGCGTTATGGTCGGTTTGCCGGGGCAGACTTTGGAAGATTTAACGGATGACATTTGTTTCTTTCGTGAGTCCGATTTTGATATGATCGGAATCGGCCCGTTTATTCCGCATCCTGAAACGCCTTTAAATCAGGCGAAAAAAGGGGAGTTGAATTTAGTCCTGAAAGTGGTGGCTCTTACACGGCTCGCAACGCTCAACGCGCATCTTCCGGCCACAACAGCGATCGGAACGATCGATCCGGCGGGAAGACAAAAAGCATTGATGTGTGGTGCGAATATTATGATGCCGAATGCGACACCCAAGCAATATCGCCGATTTTATGAAATTTATCCGAATAAAATTTGTATCACTGAAAATCCGAACGACTGTAATTCTTGTATTCAAAATATGTTACGCTCTTTAGGGCGAAAATTAGGGGCTGGTTACGGGCATAGTTTGAAGCGGAGCATGGTCAAAAAAGGTTAACATTTAGAATGACCAATGACCAAATCGCAATGACCAGAGAATCTCCAATAGAGTAAAAAGTCCCAAATATTAGGAATTAATCAATTGGGATTTCCTTGGCCATTGGGTTTTGGTCATTGGGATTTATCAGATCGCCCGATTTAAACCCAAATGTGACAATTTGCATGGTGTGTTATATAATAAACCCATAGCGATAAGGAGTTATCATGACAAAACGGTTGGTTTATCTTGATCATAACGCGACGACGCCGATTCATCCGGAAGTGAAGCGCGCCATGTCCGAAGCGATGGATCTATTTGGGAATCCGTCGAGTCTTCACGAATTCGGAAGGAAAGCCAAATCGCTGATCGAAAAGGCGAGGGAAACTGTTGCGGAATTTATTTCTGCGGATTCCGAAGAAATTATTTTTGTCGGAAGCGGATCCGAGGCAAATAACACGGTGTTGTCCATGCTGGCATGCCCCTCGAGCCGCTGTATGTGTACTCATAAACGGGCTGTTGGTATTATTACGACTACGATCGAGCACCCTTGCGTTCTCGAAGCGGCAAAGTGTCTTGAGGACAGGGGTTTTTCCGTTGATTATCTGAAAGTGGATCAGACCGGTAAAGTGGATTTAGATCAGCTCAAAAAAACGGTAACGGAAAAGACGGGCATTGTGTCGGTGATGATGGCGAATAATGAGATCGGTACGATTCAAGATATGAAAACAATCGAGAAAATTATACACGAACAGGGTGCGATGTTCCACACGGATGCGGTTCAGGCAGTCGGCAAAATTCCGGTGAATGTCAGGGAATTAAACGCGGATTTTCTCACAATTTCGGCGCATAAAGTTTACGGGCCGAAAGGCGTGGGCGCTCTTTACATTAAAAATGGAATTTCGTTTTGTCCGATGATTCGCGGTGGCCATCAAGAGCGCGGACGGCGAGCGGGAACGGAAAACACCATCGGAATTGTCGGGCTTGGAAAAGCAATTGAATTGCGAAAAATCGAAATGACGGACGAAGAAAAAAGATTGCTTGGGTTGAAAGCAATTCTCAGAAAAGGGCTTGAAGAGAAAATTCCGGATATCCATTTCAATGGCCATCCGACGGATTGCCTCGCCGGAACGTTGAGTGTTTCGTTTGAGGGCGCTGAAGGCGAAGCAATTCTGCTTTATTTGGATTTGGAAGGCATTGCCGTATCGACGGGCTCTGCGTGCGCATCGGGTTCTCTTGATCCTTCTCATGTGCTTCTTGCAACCGGTATGTCGGCAGAACGGGCGCATGGTACGATCCGGCTCAGCATGGGGCGGCAGACGACTGAGGAAGAAATCCGATACGTTTTAGACGTTTTTCCGAAAGTAATTCAAAAAGTCCGGGACATGTCCACGGCCTATTCAAGGAGGAAATCATGAGTTCGCCGAATGATTGGGTCTACACGGAAAAAGTGAAAGAGCATTTCATGCAGCCCAAAAATATTTTGATGGATGAAGAAAATTATAAAGCGGACGGCAAGGGCGTTGTCGGAAATATTAAGTGCGGCGATCAAATGATGATGGCGATTAAAGTCGATCAGGCGAAAGGCATCATTGCCGATTGCAAATGGAAAACATACGGTTGTGCGAGTGCGATTGCAAGCACATCTGTGCTTTCGGAAATGGTCAAGGGGATGACGCTTGAACAGGCGTACCATCTTTCACCGAAAGATGTCGCGAAAGAACTGGGAAATCTCCCGGAACATAAAATCCATTGTTCAGTCCTCGGCGATAAAGCGCTTCGGGCCGCGATCAATGATTATTATGTTTGGCATGGGATGGCGGATAAGGTTCAAAAAGAAGCGGCGCGCATCGTTTGCCAATGTATGAATATCACGGATCATGAAATTGAAGATGCAGTGCTTGAAGGCGCGCGGACGTTTTACGAACTTCAGGAACGCACCAAGATCGGGACGGTTTGTGGGCAATGCAAAGATGAAGCAACCCACATGGTCGAGACATTTATAAAAAAGCATTTTGAGAAATGATAACGTACTTTTGTGTCATTCCCGCATGCTATAGGCGGCACTGACATACATTGAAAACATAATTACTATTTATTATAGGTGGTCAGTACCGTCCTTAACTTTCTATGAAATATCCATAGGTTGTTAAGGGCGGGAATCCATGAGCGCAGATTCCCGATAAAGACACGGCGGAGCAGTGCTGCTTCGCTGCATTCGGGAATGACAGGAATGTAATAAATCCAAAGGACTTCTTGTGAATCACTTGATTATTTATATTCATCCGAATCCGAAGAGTTTTTGTCATGCCATTTTGGAAACGTTAAAAAAGACGTTGAGAGCAAAAGGCGGCGAAGTCCGTGTGCGTGATCTTTACGACATGAAATTGAATCCGGTTATGAAAAAAGCGGAACTAAAACCGGGAACGCCGGTAGCCAAAGACGTCAAACGTGAACAAAATCATATCAAATGGGCGGATACAATGACGTGGATTTACCCCATTTGGTGGCAGAGAATGCCGGCTATTGGGAATGGTTATATTGACCGTGTTCTTCTGGAAGGATTTGCGCACGAAAATACTCCGACTGGGCCCAAAGGATTGCTCGGTGATAAGAAAGTTTTTATGATCAATACCATGAATGCTCCGACAGCCGTTTATGAACAGAGCGGTCTTTTTAACAGCATGCGCCAGACAATCGATGAGGGGGTGTTTGGCTATTGCGGCATGAAAGTGATCAATCACAAATATTTTGGCCTGGTGGCTCACGTGAGTTACGAGGAGCGAAAAAAGATGCTGGATGAAGTAAAAGTGTTCGCTAAAACCATTTTATAAATACTTGCACGATGAATGACGCTGAAAATCTGCCTTCTGATTTTGAAAAAAAAGTAAAATTTTTTGCTGTTTTCTGTGGCGTATGCTTCGCCATTGTGGCCGTTCTGGTGGGCGCGATTTCCTTTATGATAGGCGGTGAGCAGCGGGTGTTTAAGAAGCAGGTTGCGCCGTTGTTTCAGGGATTTAATGCACTTACGGATGAAGCCATCAGTTTTTCCTATGAAATGAATACCCCTGCCGAGATTCAAATAAAATATAAAGTTTTTAAAATCCGGGCGGATGATTTAAAGGCGGAAGTCGCGAAGCTCGAAGCGCCGACGCCGCCGCTTGACCGTTTCAAACGCCAATTTTTTGGCGCAACAATCCGGCTGCTTGAATATTCAAATGCCCAAATTGATAAGGCGGGCTATGAATTGGAAGATGCAAAAGTCGTCCAGGCCTTAGACCAGATAAAACAAAAAGGGGGACAGCCTCTGCCGCTTAAAGGAATGGCGGTGGATGAAATGGTTTTGGATAAATATAATCGGTCGATGACAACGATTAATAAAATCACTCAGGAAGAATTGAATAAAAAACGGGATGGATTTTATAAAGAAGCGAAGGAGTTTCTTTTTGATTATGCCGGTATGATGGGAGTCAAAAAACAAACATTACTTGAAAATGCAACGGAAAAACAATCCTAACCCGACTTTCTCATCGATTTTATGAATCGACGAGAAAGTCGCTTTGAGCGCAATAAGGTGCGCCCAAAGTTTTGTGCCCTTGTTAAATCAGGGCTTACAGAGAGGGCTGATATGAGTAAGAAAGTTTTAGTCATCCTTGCAGATGGGTTCGAAGAAATAGAAGCGATTGCGCCGATTGATATTTTGAGGCGCGCCGGATGTCAAGTAACGATTGCCGGGCTTAATTCAAAAGCGGTGAGAAGTTCAAGGCGCATTCAAGTCGAAGCGGATGTGTTGCTTGATGAATACAAGGAAACGCCGGATGCGTTGGTGCTTCCCGGTGGTGCGCCGGGTTCTGAAAATTTGGCGAAGTCGGCAAAAGTAGCTGAATGGGTCAAAAAAATGAATGCCGGAAGGAAACTAATCGGTGCGATTTGTGCGGCGCCGGCGCTGGTTTTAGCGCCCACAGGTGTTTTGGACGGAAAAAAAGCGACCTGTTATCCCGGCTGCGAAGGAAAATTTTCATCTTCGACTAAATTTTCGGAAGATCAGGTGGTCGTGGACGGAAATATTGTTTCAAGCCGCGGTCCCGGAACAGCGATTGAATTTGGGTTGGAGCTCGCGAGGCAGCTTTGCGGCAAAGAAAAGATGGAAGAATTGAAAGAGAAAATGATTGTGAAATAATAAACCGGCCGCCGCCATGCGCCAAAGGATGTGGCGAACAAGCCGGCGGGGAAGGGTTAGCTACAATTTAACTTTGTCGCAATTAGCCTCAAATGCGAGTTTGGGGGTTATCGAACCATGTTATTATGTGCGGTAATACGATATTCTCAAGTTGTTGCTATTAAAAGAGTTGCATTTCATAGTAGGTTCGATAAGTGCGATAATTGCTTGATTTTTTTATCTTGTTCTGTTACCTTATTATCGAACCATCTATATGGATTCGGTAGGTATTAGTTCATAAGTATTAATGCTTAAATCAGTTACAATCTTTGATTTTTTTAGTTAGGTTCGATAAGTGCGGTGGATATATGACTATGGAAAAAAATTTAACGAGTATCGAATTGGTTAAAAAAGTGCTCGTTCAATTGCGGCGTACAAGGATGGATCATTTAATCAGCGTGTCGAACGCTGAATGGTATTCGTTATTCAAGGACGAGATTCGTAATTCGATCGCGATTGAAGGCGTTTTTGCAAACAGGACCGAACTGATTGATGTTCTGGAAAACAATAAACGTACAGACAAGCATAAGGCAGCTGCAATTTTGGGTTATTTTGAATCCGCATCAACGATGTATGACTATGCCGCCAATCAATTTAAGGAAAAAGAATTTTTGTTGCGCATGTCAGATATTAAACAAATTCATACGCTTCTAATGCGGTATGAAAAGGAAATGGGATTCTATAATGGCGCGATTGGTGAGTTTCGAAACACGAGAGTGGAGGTGTCAAACTCGACCTTTACGCCGATCAGCGAATTTTATGTCAGGCCGGCTTGTGAACTTTTAATCAAATGGGTTAATTTTCATTTAAAAGGAATGAAATATGACCCTGTGGTTCTGGCTTCCATGGCGCACGTGTGGTTTGAATCGATCCACCCGTTTAGAGATGGCAATGGCCGTGCGGGAAGAATATTGTTGTCTTATATTCTAATTGGATGCGGACTCGTCAATATTGCGATCAAGGGCATTTCCAAAGTGGATCGGGATTTTTATTATGATGCCTTGGAGAAAGCCGACGATGATTTTGAAGCCATTCACCGCGAGATTGAGGCGGGCAAATCTATTCACCTTTCAGAAGTGAATCAGCGGCTGGGCGTGGGGAAAATTAATCCATTCCTTTCGATTGTTGTGGATCGGCTCAAAGATTCGGTTTCGCGTTTGAAAGATATTAACCGAAGCGGAATCAATCAGAATGCGGAGTTACCCTTAAGCGATCTTGCTAGAATGTATAATTATTCTCAGAATTATTTGCGAAATTTGATTAATCGGGGCAAATTAAAAGGGGTAAAAAAAGGCAAGACTTGGTACGTCCGTGTTCATGATTTGGCGAAATATGTAGACCAACTTAATCCCAAGTCACAAGATTAACTAACAACGGCTGCTACAACGCAACGGTACCTGTTCCAAAAGTACAGGGTTCAACTTCTCTTCAGCGTGAACCCTGTACCGCCGGAACAGGTACCGTTTTGTAGGTGTTGAAAAATTAATCGCATAGAGGCAAAAAATGACCATCGAAAGTTCTGATTGCCTGATCTGCTATCTTGACATCCTTGGGTATAAAAAGATTGTGAATTTTTCACAAGAGGGCACCCATCGTAAAATATTCAAAATCATGGAAGAAATTCTTCAGCAATTTCGTTTGCAGAAGAGCAGCCAAAGCATTGATGCTATTTTGCGCGCAATAGATATACAAGTTGTCAGTGACTCAATACTTTTGGCCTTAGATATCAGCAATCCTCCTGGGGATTTGGAACCAGAAACGGAGAAACAATTTGTCTGCGCTTATGTCTTTTTTCAAGTTGTGGCTTGGTTTAGCCTCAAGATTTTGCATAAACTTAACCACTATGTGCGGGGTGGAATCGCAAACGGGCAGCATTTTCAATCCTCTTTAATCGACTCAAAGAACCAATTCATTTTTAGTAAGGCTTTGGTTCAATCTGTAGAATTAGAAAAAATAGCAAATTTTCCAAGGATATTAATAACCGATACTTTATATAAATTCCTCGTAGATAGGCAGAGTGATTTATTTGAAGAGTTGTTTCTCAGAGACGCTGATGGATTGCGTTATTTAGATTTATATAATGTATTTTTTGGTAATAGTGGAGAACCGCTTTACCCGTCTGAGGATACTTTTTTGCGAGAATTATTGGTAAGAATAAGAACTCCCCTCGAAGAAAACGTCCCCAAAGTGTTGCAAAAATACTATTGGTTTCAGACTTATCATAATTGCAAAATTGATGAATACGCTAAACGAAATCGGCTGCAAAAGCCAAATACCCTATTAATCAAAAAACCCGATTCCGTTTTGACGGCTTGCAACAGGAAAATAGGGACATAAACGTAAACATGCCAGGCACAAACCGAGGGGACAGGTCACACTATAGCTTTCATTAAATATATCTTTGCAATATTTCAATGAAGCTCAAAGGACAGACACTGTTTGAGTTAGCGAAATATCTGTTTCCGCTTGTTTTAAATTGCTTCATATCTTCCGGCACTATTTTAAACGGTACAAGGTCATTTACGCTCTGTCCCTCAGGAGAACATTTGAGAATGACAAAAATTGGTGCAAAATAATGTCAGATTTTTCGTGTGCGCAATGCGGCACGTGTTGTCGCCAGAGTGGATTTGTTTATTTGACGGCAGGCGAAGCAGCCACAATTGCCGGCGCACTCATTGAGGATATCTACGAATTCAACCGTAAATATTGCGATCTTCTCGACCGCCAAAAACTTGTTCTTAAAAAACACCCCGACGAAACCTGCGTTTTTCTTAAAGAAACAAAATGCGAAATTTACAGTGTCCGTCCGCAGCAATGCCGTGATTTTCCCATAAAGTGGAAAACGGAAAGAAGTGCAGAATATTGTGCCGGTCCAAAGAAAAGTAATTGAACAGAAGATATGTTGTGTTTTTTGTGATAGTGATGATATGATTCCTCCCAGTGAGTTATCGTTTTTATCCTAAACAAAAGTAATGATGAGGAGAAGAAAATGAAAAAACTGATGGTTGCTATTTGTTGTTTAAGTTGTCTATTTTTAACGGGCTGCGCTCAAATTGAAGACGGACAAGTCGGAGTGAAGATTACGTTTGGCCGAATTTCAGACAAAGTATTAAAAGGCGGATGGCATGTTTACAATCCGCTGGTTACGACCGTTGAGATATGGAATGTGAAGACGCAGGAATTGAAAGAAATGGCGAACGTTCCTTCGTCTGAAGGATTGATTTCGCAACTTGATATTTCCATTCTTTACAATGTTCCTGCCGAGAAAGCGGGCCTTGTCAGAAGAATGATTGGCGCTGATTATGTTTCGGTTGTGCTGGAGCCGTATGTCAGGGAAGCCATTAGAAATGTAGCCAGCGGATATGCGGTGAAATCGTTATACAGCGAAGACGGACGGAAGGAAATCGGGCAAAAGATGAATGATTTTCTTAAATCCAAATTGAGTGAAAAGGGAATTATAATTCAAGATGTATTATTGAGAGATGTTAAATTGCCCCCGACATTTTCACTGAGTATTGAAGCGAAATTAAAAGCCGAGCAAGAAGCGCTTCAAAAGGAATTTGAGCTTCAAAAGGCCAAGAAAGACGCCGAAATTGAAGTTGCCCGCGCAGAAGGTGTCGCGCAAAGCAATAAAATCATCGCCGGAAGTATTGACGAGACTTATCTCAAGTATCTTTGGATTCAGGGGCTCAAGTCAAACGAAAAAGAAGTGATTTACGTTCCGACCGAAGCCAATATTCCGATCATGGAAGCCAGCCGGTTTAAGACGAAAGAGAAGGCGCGGGTTTGAAATTAGTCGGCAGTCGTCAGTCGGCAATCAGCAGGTGATTTTTTCTTGATAATTGCCTACTGCTAACTGTCGACTGCCGACTTCCTTCACAGCTCCCCGATATCCTCATTCCAAAGTTTTGGATTTTTGCGGATAAAGTCTTCCATCATTTGAATGCATTCGGTGTTGTGCAAGTCAACGACTCCAATGCCGTGCGATTCCATGAATTTACGCGCACCTGCGAAGGTTTTAGATTCACCCACGATTACTTTCTTGATTCCAAATTGAACCGCCGCTCCGGCGCAAAAATAGCAGGGCATGAGTGTTGAATAAAGCGTTGTGTCGCGATAAGTTCCGATTCTTCCGGCACTATGAAGACAATCGGTTTCTGCATGCATCACAGGATTGTTTTCCTGAACGCGCTTGTTATGGCCTCTGCCGATGATTTTTCCATCCTTGACGAGTACCGAGCCGATCGGAATTCCGCCTTCGCTCAATCCTTTTTTCGCTTCCTCAATCGCTGCTTTCAAGAATCGGTCTTCCATAAAAAACTCTCCGTTACATCGTGGTAATTTAACTTCGCAGGGAACGGTCGCGACTGTTCCCTACAGATGTTGTATTCTCTTTTGTTATATTAATAAATTTTTTCACCGTTTAATTTCTTCCAATCATTAAACAGCGCCAGATTTTCTTTCCGGCACACGCTACCTCGGATTTTGAGCGGGCTTTTACCGAGCGATTTCAGCTTGCGATTTGAAACCGTCAATTCATTAAATCCCAATTTTTTTGCATCGTTAATCGTTGTTCCGTAAATAATTTCATAAATTTTTGCCCAGTGAATTGCCGAAAAGCACATCGGGCAGGGTTCGCAAGTCGAATAGATAACGCAGCCCGAAAGATCGATCGATTTTAATTTTTTGCAAGCTTGGCGAATGGCGTTGATTTCTGCATGCGCTGTAATATCCGTATTTTTCCAAACGAGGTTATGTGCACAACTTACTACTTTTCCATTTTTAACAATGCAGGCACTGAACGGTGTTTGGCCTTTTTTTATACCTGTTTTTGCTTTTCCGATGGCTAATTTCATGAAATAAGAATCCGTCATACGGGTGTCCTTTTTTGACAATGAGTCATGTCCATTCGTTTTTCGGCAAACCGGACCGGAACTTCAAATAAAGTTAATAATATTTTACGGTAATTTTTTCTGAATATAGCCGATAATAATTGAAAATAATCGAATTTTCGATCACAACAATTAAGATGTAAATTCCATTGGATTTTTCAAGAAAATTTGATAAACTAAGAGTTCTTTAAATGTTTTTATAAAAAGACGTTATGGATATCTTAGCCAATCAGAAGAGCATCCGAAAGGAACCGACCTTGAAAGAAGAAAAAAGAGCCTCGTTCGAACTTCTGTTTAGTCCCAAAAGTGTTGCCATTGTTGGTGCTTCGCGCCGAAAAGGATCTGTCGGATTTTCCATTCTGAAAAACATGATTGATAATTACAAAGGAGATTTATATGCTGTGAATCCGAAGGCGGATGAAATTCTCGGACTCAAATGCTATCCGACGATAAAGGACATTGGCAAACAAGTTGATCTCGCCGTACTGATTTTGCCGTCCCTTGCTATCCTCGCAGCATTCAAAGAGTGTATTGACGGCGGTGTGAAAGCTGTGATTGTTATTTCCGCCGGGTTCAAGGAAACCGGTAAAGAAGGTGCTGCTCTTGAGAAAGAATTGGCGGAGATGGCGCAGAAAAATAATATTCCGCTCATGGGACCGAATTGTTTGGGCCTGATTAACACGGATCCGAAAGTGAAGTTAAACGCAAGTTTTGCGCAGCGGATGCCAGATGAAGGGAATATCGCATTTCTTTCACAAAGCGGTGCTTTGTGCACGGCCGTGTTGGATTATGCGAAAGGGGAGAATATCGGGTTTTCGAAGTTTGTCAGTTTTGGTAATAAAGCGGACATTGATGAACTTTGCTTTCTTGAATATTTGAAAGATGATCCGAAAACCAAAGCGATTTTGATGTATGTCGAGGATTTAGTCGACGGCCAAGCATTTATTGAACTTGCGCGAGAGATTACCGGCGAGCAGGAGAATAAAAAGCCGATTATTGCGATCAAGTCCGGAAGGACTGCACAGGGCGCAAAAGCTGCCAGTTCTCATACCGGATCTCTGGCCGGGTCGGACAGTGCTTACAATGCGATTTTTGAACAGTCCGGCGTGATTCGAGCAGAGTCGCTTGAGGAAATGTTTAACTTGGCGATTGGTCTTTCAAGCCCAAAATTGCCGAAGGGAGATCGGGTTGCGATTGTAACAAATGCCGGGGGGCCAGGAATCATGGCGACGGATGCCTGTATCGGAAGCGGCCTCCAAATGCCGGTTCTAAAACCGGAAACCCAGGAAGAATTGAAGAAAGTGCTTCCGCCAACGGCCAATTTTTCAAATCCGGTTGATGTGATCGGCGATGCGTTTCATGACAGATATGAGCATGCATTGCGCTGCGTCATTAATGATCCGAATATTGACGCGATTTTGGTGATTTTGACCCCGCAGGCGATGACGGAAATAAAGGAAACAGCGCAAACAATAGTGGATATCAACAAGACGACCGATAAAACTATTTTTGCTTGTTTCATGGGGGCGGTGGATGTGCTTCCGGGTGTTAAAATATTGGAAGACAATCATATTCCGCAGTACCGATTTCCCGAACTAGCCGCGAAGACATTGAGTGCGATGGTTCGTTTCAAAAAATGGGGTGAGCGAAGCAAAACAAAAGTTGTGATGTTCAAAACTGACAATGCTGCAGCACGGGCGATCATTAATGAAGCGAGACAGAACGGGCAGAGATTGCTTACGGTCGAACAATCGCTTAGAGTTTTGCAGGTTTACGGATTTTCTATGCCGGTTTTTCACCTGGCGAAAAGCGCGTCCGAGGCATCAAAGAAAGCAAAAGAAATCGGCTTTCCCGTAGCGATGAAAATTGTGTCACCGGACATCATTCATAAACTGGATGTAGGCGGTGTCAAAATTAACCTGCAAAACGGCAAGGAAGTGGAAACTGAATTTCAGGAAATGATGAAACGGGTGGCGGCGAGTCAGCCCAAAGCGAAAGTAGACGGAATTCTCATACAAGCAATGGGGAAAAAGGGGCGCGAAGTGATTCTCGGAATGGATAACGATCCTCACTTTGGGCCGCTTATCATGTTCGGATTGGGAGGGACGTTTGTGGAAGTGTTTAAGGATGTTACGTTTCGGCTGGCGCCGATTCGCGAAGCGAGTGCGCTTGGCATGATCGAATCGATCAGAGCCTATTCGGTTTTAAAAGGAGTTCGCGGACAAAAACCGGCAGATATTGAAGCGATTAAAAATTCGTTGCTGCGGCTGTCGCAGCTTTCATGTGAGCTGACGGATGTTGTGGAAATTGATATCAATCCGTTGATGGTTTATGATGCCGGAGAAGGTGCCCACGTTATCGATGCAAGACTCATTCTGAAATCCTGAGAACTTCCAAAGTTGTTCTCGCGTTGTGTTGATTCGGACTCTCTTCTCGAAAGAATCGTATTTCACTCGTGAAGTCATCATTTGAAAATTTGCAGAGAAAAACAATTTATCATTTTTGATTTTTGTAATTTTAAAAGCTAATTTTGAAAGAAAGATTCAATATCATTAATGAGGAGAAAAGCAAATGGCATATCAAGCGGATGGAACGACAGTAGCTCAATCGGAAACAAAAAGTAAAAAGCAGTTTTATACGATGGATGGAAATGAAGCTGCGGCCTATATGGGGTATCATCTCAATGAAGTGATGGCCATTTATCCGATTACACCGTCCTCCACCATGGGCGAATGGGCGGATCAATGGATGTCCGAAGGAAAACTCAACCTGTGGGGAACTTGTCCGCTTGTGATTGAAATGCAAAGTGAAGGTGGGGCCGCAGGCGCGGTTCACGGAGCTCTTCAGACGGGTTCGTTATCAACGACATTTACTGCTTCCCAGGGGCTACTCCTCATGATTCCGAATATGTATAAGATTGCCGGTGAACTGACGCCGACGGTTTTTCATGTGTCCGCCCGTTCACTTGCTGCGCAGGCGCTTTCGATTTTTGGTGACCATAGTGACGTGATGGCGGCGCGTGCGACCGGTTTTGCTTTGTTAGACTCTACAAACGTTCAAGAAGCGATGGACTGTGCGCTCATCGCGCAGGCCGTGACGCTCGAATCGCGCATTCCGTTTCTTCATTTCTTTGATGGGTTTAGAACTTCTCATGAAGTCGCTAAAATCGAAGTGGTTTCTAAAGAAGTAATGCGCGCGATGATTGACGACAAACTTGTTTTTGAACATCGCAGGCGCGCGTTATCTCCCGAACATCCCGTGCTTCGGGGAACCGCGCAGAATCCGGATGTTTATTTTCAGGCGCGCGAAACGGTAAATCCTTTTTACGCAAAATGTCCTGATATCACACAAAACGTGATGGATCGATTTGCGAAGTTTACTGGGCGTCAATACAAATTGTTTGAATATTACGGACTATCCGATGCGGAACGGATCATTGTTTTAATGGGATCGGGCTGTGAAACCGTTCGTGATACGGTTGAATATCTTACCCGCAAAGGGGAAAAAGTGGGCGTGCTTTGCGTGAGGCTTTATCGCCCGTTCGATATTAAGCGTTTTCTCGGCGTGCTTCCGCAGACGACCAAGAGTCTTGCGGTTCTCGACAGGACAAAAGAGCCTGGTTGCGCAGGAGAACCATTGTATCTGGATTGCGTGAACGCGATTGAAGAAGGCTACAGGGAAGGTTGGGCGAAATTCAATCAGCGTCCCATGTTGATTGGCGGAAGGTACGGACTTTCTTCAAAAGAATTTACACCGGCAATGGTAAAGGGTGTGTTTGATGTGTTGAAACAGTCAAAACCGAAAAATCACTTCACAGTCGGAATTCATGACGATGTGTCTGACACAAGTATTTCTTATGACCCTCAATTTTCAATCGAGCCTGAGAATGTTCATCGCGCGCTATTTTATGGTTTGGGGTCTGACGGAACTGTCGGTGCCAATAAAAATTCAATTAAAATTATAGGCGAGAATACGACCAATTACGCACAGGGATATTTCGTTTACGATTCCAAGAAAGCCGGCGCGGTGACGGTTTCTCACGTGCGATTCGGCCCGAATCCGATTCGAGCGCCGTATTTGATCAGCCAGGCGCATTTTATCGGCTGTCATCAATTTGTGTTTTTAGAAAAATACAATATGCTGAAATATCTTTTGCCGGGAGGGACATTTCTTCTGAATTCCTATTACGGGCCGAATGAGGTATGGGCGAGCCTGCCGCGCATGGTTCAGGAACAGCTCGTTCAGAAGAAGGCAAAACTTTACGTGATCGATGCATATAAAGTGGCGAATGATGCGGGGATGGGCGGAAGAATGAATACCATTATGCAAACCTGTTTCTTTGCGATATCGGGAGTGCTTCTGCGCGCGGAAGCGATCGAGGCCATCAAAGGAACGATCCGCAAGACATACGGGAAAAAAGGCGAAGAAATTGTGCAGATGAATTTAAAAGCTGTCGATCGAACGCTCGCCAATTTATTTGAGGTGAAGGTCCCGGAACAGGTGAGCAGCGCTATTGAAATGCCGCCTCCGGTTTCGAAAGAAGCGGATCAATATGTCCGTGATGTGCTCGGCGAAATTGTTGCCGGGCGGGGGGATGAGCTTCCGGTCAGTGCATTTCCGGTGGACGGAACTTTTCCGACAGCGACGTCGCGCTGGGAAAAACGGAACATTGCTCAGGAAATTCCCGTATGGGATCCGGAAGTTTGTATTCAATGCGGGAAATGTAATATTGTTTGTCCGCATGGTGTCATTCGAGCGAAAATTTCCGATCCGAAATATTTGGAAAAAGCGCCGAAGACATTCAAATCAAAAGATTTCCGGGATAATGAACTCAAAGGTTACAAGTTCACCATTCAAATCGCGCCGGAAGATTGTACCGGCTGCGGCGTGTGTGTGAATACCTGTCCCGCGAAAAATAAATCAGAAGCGAAACTCAAAGCCATTAATATGCAGCCGCAATTGCCGCTTCGTGAACAGGAAAAGGAAAACTGGAATTTCTTTCTCTCGATTCCGGATCCGGATCGAACAAAACTAAAAACAAACTTAATTCGGTCTCAACAACTTCAACGGCCGCTTTTTGAATTTTCGAGCGCATGCGCTGGCTGCGGTGAAACGGCCTATCTCAAATTGATGTCGCAGTTGTTTGGCGATCGTGCGGTGATTGCAAACGCGACAGGTTGTTCATCGATTTACGGCGGGAATTTACCGATGACACCGTGGTCAAAAAATGCGGATGGCCGAGGACCGGCATGGTGCAATTCTCTTTTTGAAGATAATGCCGAATTCGGACTTGGTTTCCGGATTTCGATCGATAAACAAACGGAATTTGCCTGTGAACTCGTTAAGAAACTCTCCGATCAAATCGGCGGCGATCTTGCGAATGCGCTTCTATCTGCGGATCAAAAAACAGAAGCTGGCATTCAGGAGCAGCGGAATCGCGTTAAAAGCTTGAAAGAAAAGCTCGCCGGAATCAACACGCCTGAAGCCAAACAATTGTTTGAAATTGCTGATATGCTTGTTAAGAAGAGCGTTTGGATTATCGGGGGTGACGGATGGGCATATGATATTGGGTTTGGCGGTCTTGATCACGTACTCGCGAGCGGAAAGAACGTTAACATTCTTGTGCTCGATACGGAAGTCTATTCAAACACCGGCGGTCAAATGTCAAAAGCAACACCGCGCGGAGCCGTTGCGAAGTTTGCCTCGGGCGGAAAAGCTGCGCCGAAGAAAGATCTCGGAATGATTGCGATGAGTTACGGGAGCGTGTATGTCGCCCGTGTGGCGTTAGGCGCCAAGGATGATCAGGTGCTTAAAGCATTTCTTGAAGCGGAAGCGTATGACGGGCCATCGATTATTATTGCTTATGCGCACTGCGTTGCTCACGGAATTACCATGAAGACGGGTTTGCAAAATCAAAAAGCTGCGGTAGAATCAGGCCAATGGGTTCTTTACCGGTTTAATCCGGAACGATTGAAACAGGGCGAAAATCCGCTCGTGCTTGATTCTGCGGCGCCTAAAATTCCGGTAGAAAATTATATGATGGCGGAAAACCGTTTCAAAATGTTAAGCAAGATCAATCCTGAAGCGGCGAAACAATTTTTGAAAGAGGCGCAGGAAGATGCGAATTTGCGTTGGCAAACATATCAGTCGCTCGCATCGAGAACCTATGGAGCGGGGCATGAAGCACCGCCTCAACCGCCGGTTGAAAATAAATAAGATTTTTATATTGTCATCCCCGCAAGCTTTAGGCGGGGATCTTTGAACGATAGATTCCCGTCAAAAATGTTCGGGAATGACAAAGGACTGAAACGGATAAAAACTTATGCACTGTTACGTTACCCAGAGAGGAAAAAGTCATGGACCTATCTACCACGTACTTAGGTTTTAAACTTAAAACCCCGCTTGTTGTTTCGGCCTCACCGCTGTGTGAAGGTTTAAATAACATCAAAAAAGCGGAAGACGCCGGTGCGTCAGCTGTGGTTTTGCGTTCTTTATTTGAAGAGCAATTGACAAATGAACGTTTTGAATTGGATAAGCATTTGACTGAAAATACCGACAGTTTTTCGGAGGCCACCTCTTTTTTTCCCGAGGCAAGTTATTTTAATCTTGGGCCTGAGGAATATCTTGAGACAATCCGAAAAGCGAAAGCCAACGTCAATATTCCGATCATTGCCAGTCTTAACGGGGCAACGGAGGGTGGGTGGATTGATTTTTCAAAAAAGATTGAGCAAGCCGGAGCTGACGCGCTTGAGATGAATATCTATTACATTGCGACGAATCCGAATTTGCCATCGCAAGTTGTCGAGAAAATTTATTTTGATATTCTCAAAGAAGTGAAAGCAGCCGTAAAAATTCCCGTTGCGGTGAAAGTAAGCCCGTTTTTCAGCAATATGGCGTATATGGCGAAGGGACTCGCGGATGCCGGCGCGAACGGGTTGGTTCTGTTTAACCGGTTCTATCAGCCGGATATTAATATTGAAACCCTTGAAGTCAGTCCGCTTGCACTTTTAAGTACCCCGCAGGCATTCCGGCTGCCGCTCCGATGGATCGGGATTTTATATGGAAAAATAAAAACAGATTTCGCGGCAAGTGGAGGAATCCACACCGCGGCGGATGTGATTAAAATGATGATGGTTGGCGCGAATGTGGCAATGCTTTGTTCGGTTCTCTTGCGTCACGGCGTTCATTACATCAGAACCATCGAGAAGGAAATGGAACAATGGATGACTGAGAACGAGTATGAGTCGGTTAGTCAAATGCGCGGAAGTATGAGTCAAATTCGCTGCGAAGAACCATCCGAATATGAGCGCGCACAATATGTCCGGGTGTTGCAAAGTTACAAGGCTGATGCGATTCGTGTCAAATAATAAATAAAACACTAATTAAGAAGTTAACGATAAAAGTTCTAACGGGAGACAATGAAGATGGAACAAAAGAAACTTGCTCAAATTTTAGCGAAAGATGTCATGAAAACGGGTGTCATTACGGTACCCAGCAATACCAATGTTCTTGATTTGATTAAACTGTTTCAAACTCAACTTATCTCAGGCGCGCCTGTGGTTGATCCGGGCGGCAAGATTGTTGGGGTCGTGTCCGCGACGGATATTATCCGTTCCAATATGCTGAAAAAAGAAGAGGAAGAAAGCGTTAGCCCTTATTTCAAGATCGAGGATATAGAGGATAATAATACGTCTTTTAAGGCGGTTGAAGCGTCTCAATTCAAAAATGCAGAAACACAAACGGTCGAAGAAATTATGACACCGTGGACGCTTTCCGTAAATGAAAACACACCGGTTATTCAAGTTGCGCAGATGATGGTAAAACATCGGGTTCACCGTGTGCTTGTGGTGGGCGCAAAGGAACAGGTGCTCGGCATTATCACTGCGATGGATATGACGGAGTTGGTTGCGAAAACCGGAAATTAATTTTTTCACGTTTTTTATGCTTTTTTGTTTGACATAAGGTGTTTAGTTCGATAAATTACCTCAAATAAACCTTCCGAAAAATATCGTTTTTTAACAAGAAATTTGGTGTAATTTTAAAATGAAGGAGTATTTTCAGTGGGCGAATGGATTGGCAGAGATCGAAAAGCACGGCGTGCATACGGTTTTGATGAAATCGCTTTAGTGCCGGGTCGCGTGACCATTAATCCCGAAGAAGTGGATATCAGCTGGAAAATCGACGGAGAGAAAATTCCGATTCCGTTCATGGCTTCTGCGATGGATGGTGTTGTCGATCTAAAATTTGCGATTGCCATGGGAAAATTGGGCGGAATCGCGGTTCTCAACCTTGAAGGAATTTATACCCGCTATGACGATTATGAGCCAATCCTGAAAGAGATTTCAAAATCTACACCGGAAAAAGCGACGGAACTTGTTCAAAAAATTTATACAAAGCCCATCAAAGAAAAATTGATCGCAAAAAGAATCAAGCAAATTAAAAGTGCCGGTGTTCCTGCGGCCGTCAGTACTATTCCGCAACACGCTGAGCGTTTCGGCGCAATCGCTCAAGAAGCCGGATGTGATATTTTCGTCATTCAATCTACCGTGACAACCGTGCGTCATATTTCGACGGCATACAAAGTTGTTGACATTCGCGATTTTTGTAAAAAAATGAAAATCCCCGTCATTATCGGTAATTCTGTGACTTACGAAGTGGCGATGGATTTGATCGAAACAGGAGTTCACGGGCTTTTAATTGGAATCGGGCCGGGGTCTGCGTGTACAACGAGAGGCGTTCTCGGAATTGGGGTGCCGCAAGTGACTTCGATTTGTGATTCCGCCGCTGCGCGTGAAGTTTATTATAAAAAAACAGGACGTTATGTTCCTGTGATCGCCGATGGCGGAATGTCGACCGGCGGTGATGTGTGTAAAGCCATTGCTTGTGGAGCCGATTCGGTGATGGTTGGCTCTGCTTTCGCGCGAACAGAAGAAGCTCCCGGGAAAGGATTCCATTGGGGGATGGCGACACCGCATGCGAATCTTCCGAGAGGAACAAGGATTCGAGTCGGAACGACGGGCAGCCTTGAAGAAATTCTTTATGGACCGGCACGATTGGATGACGGAACGCAAAATTTAGTCGGTGCGCTCCGGACTTCCATGGGAAATGTCGGCGCACGCACTATTCGCGAAATGCAAATGATTGATATTGTTATTGCACCTGCCATTAAAACGGAAGGAAAACTCTTCCAAGCAGCTCAACGTGTAGGAATGATGAAATAAGGAAAATGTCCTTTCAGTCCGAGACGATTTTAGTTTTAGATTTTGGTTCTCAGTATACCCAGCTCGTTGCACGCCGGGTGAGAGAACAGAATGTGTATTCGGTCATTTATCCCTATCGAATTTCGACCGATCAAATCCGAAGAATTAATCCGCAAGGGATTATTTTTTCAGGGTCCCCCGCAAACGTTTATCAAACCAAAGCGCCGCTTCCGGATCCGAAAATTTTCGAATTAGGCATCCCTATTCTTGGGATTTGTTACGGACTTCAGTGTACGGCGCATTTGCTCGGCGGCCAAGTGAAGAAGGTGAAAACGCGTGAATATGGTTACGCAAAACTTCACGTGAGCCGTTCGGAAGATTTATTTAAAGGATTGCCGAAACAAATGGATTGCTGGATGAGCCATGGGGATCAGGTGAGCCGTCTCCCGAAAGGGTTTGAACGGATTGCACATACCTCAACCGCTCCGGTTGCGAGTTTCCGCCATCGTGAGAAAAAAATTTATGGTGTTCAATTTCATCCCGAAGTCGCACATACGCCGCTTGGGTCGAAAGTGATCCGGAATTTTCTCTGTCGTATCTGCGGTTTGAAAGGTAACTGGACGCCAAAATCGTTTATTCAGGAATCCGTTCGGGAAATCCGCAATCGGGTCGGAAAAGAACGGGTGGTTTTAGGGCTTTCGGGCGGCGTTGATTCTTCGGTGACCGGCATATTAATTCACCGTGCGATCGGTGAGAAGCTTACGTGTATTTTTGTCGATAATGGACTGCTTCGTCTCAATGAGAGGAAACGCGTGGATGAGCTTTTCAAGAAAAATTTAAAAATGGATATCCGGATTGTTCAGGCAGAGGATGAGTTCTTGAGAAAACTTCACGGCGTTAAAGATCCAGAGCAGAAGCGAAAGATTATCGGCCGGACGTTTATCAAGGTGTTCGAACGTGAAGCGAAGAAACTGGGGCATGTCGCATTTCTTGCGCAGGGAACACTTTATCCGGATGTGATCGAATCTGTGTCATTCCACGGCGGGCCGACTGCGACGATTAAGTCACATCACAATGTCGGCGGACTTCCGAAACGGATGAGGTTTAAGCTATTGGAACCCTTGCGGGCCCTCTTTAAGGACGAAGTTCGGCGTGTTGGGCGCGCGCTCAAACTTCCGAGCGATGTGATTGACCGGCATCCTTTTCCGGGGCCGGGGCTTGCCGTCCGGATTTTAGGAGACATTACAAAAGACCGGTGCGATCTTTTACGCAAAGCGGATTGGATTGTGATGGACGAAATTAAAAAGGCCGGTCTTTATCGTTCTTTGTGGCAATCTTTTGGAGTCTTACTTCCGGTGAAGAGTGTTGGCGTGATGGGGGATGAACGGACCTATGAACATGTCCTTGCGATTCGCGCCGTTAATTCTCAGGATGGGATGACTGCGGATTGGGCAAAACTTCCTTATGATTTGCTCGGTAAAATGTCAAACCGAATTATTAATGAAGTTCCCGGGATTAACCGTGTTTGCTATGATATTAGTTCGAAACCGCCCGCGACGATTGAATGGGAGTAGTATTTAAATCAAAGGTGAAAAGTCAAAAGGAAAAAAAGGGGACAGGTATCTGACTAAAGTGAGCGATTGCCTGTCCCATTTTTTGGATGAAGAGGTTCGTCCCCAAACGTTATTTGACTTTTCACTTCAATTGTACTCTTTCGAAAATCTGCTATAATATTCCATCAATTTTTCCGAGAAAAGGATTTATATATTCATGGCACATGTCGATTTTGTACATTTACATTCGCATACCCAATATTCGCTTCTTGACGGCGCATCGCAAATCCCGGATTTGATCAAACGTGCTGTTGAGCTCAAATTTCCTGCGCTCGCAATGACCGACCACGGAAATATGTTTGGCACGATTTCGTTTTACAACGAAGCCATGAAGCAGGGGATCAAACCCATTATTGGAATGGAATCTTATATCGCGCCCCGCTCGCGGTTTGATAAAGGGGCAAGTGGAATCAAAGAAGCTTCTTATCATTTGACCCTTCTTTGCCGGAACGAGACCGGTTATAAAAATCTGATGAAATTGACAACCGCCAGCTATCTGGAAGGTTTTTATTATCGGCCGCGAATCGACAAGGAAATCCTGAAGCAATATTCAGACGGATTGATCGGGCTTTCCGGCTGTTTGAAAGGGGAAATTGCTTCGCTTTTATTGGATGACCGGATCGATGATGCCAAACAAGCGATCCGCGAGTACATGGACATATTTGGCAGGGAAAATTTTTATCTTGAAATCATGGATCACAACCTCGAAGGGCAGAAAAAAATCCGCACATTGTTTCCGGGAATTGCCAAGGAATGCGGGGTCAAACTTGTTGCAACGAATGACTGCCACTATATTTATAAAAGTGACGCTTCGGCACATGATGCGCTGATTTGCATCGGAACGGGCGCCATGATTTCCGATCAAAACCGCATCCGTTATGACGGCAGCGAATATTATCTTAAGTCTGCGGATGAGATGAAAAAAATCTTTAAAGATTTTCCAGATGCAATTAAGCATTCGATTGAAATCGCGGAAAAATGTAACTTAGAACTCGATTTTTCAAAAACGTACTTACCGGTTTTTACGCCTCCGGCCGGGCAACCGCAGCCCGCTTATTTAGAAGAGCTTTGTCTGGAGTCGCTCAAGAAAATTTTTACAGGAAAAAATCCTTCCCATTACCATGAGCGTTTGCGTTATGAACTTTCGGTGATTAATAAGATGGGTTTTACGAGCTATTTTTTAATTGTATGGGATTTCATCCGTTACGCCAAAGAACACGGGATCCCCGTCGGGCCGGGGCGAGGGTCTGCTGCGGGCAGTTTGGTTGCGTATGCGCTTGGAATTACCACAATTGATCCGATTGTGCACAATCTCATTTTTGAAAGGTTTCTCAATCCGGACCGTATTTCCATGCCTGATATCGACATTGATTTCTGTTACGAGCGGCGCGATGAAGTGATTCGATATGTGCAGGAGCGCTACGGAACGGAAAGTGTTGCGCAGATTATTACCTTCGGAACGATGGCTGCCCGCGCCGTGATCCGCGATGTCGGGCGCGTAATGGGCATGAGTTATCAGGAAGTGGATAAGCTCGCGAAGATGATTCCGGTCGAGCTTGAAATGACGATTGAAAAAGCACTGAAGGTAGAACCGAAATTAAATGAAATGATTAAGGCGGATGAGCGAGTTAGACAACTGTTTGAAACATCAAAATCGCTTGAAGGGATTACGCGGCATGCGTCGACTCACGCAGCCGGTGTCGTTATCTCTGACGGCCCTCTATCCAATTATTGTCCACTCTGCAAATCTGACGAACAAATTATCACTCAGTATGACATGAAAGCCGTCGAGAAAATCGGGCTTCTTAAAATGGATTTTCTCGGGCTCAAAACATTGACTGTGATCGATGAAACGGTCAACATTATCCGGGAAACAAAACAAAAAGATTTCCAGATTGACGCGATTTCTCTCGATGATAAAGTAACGTATAGCATGTTAGAACACGGTGAAGCCATCGGCATATTTCAGCTTGAAAGTTCCGGGATGCGGGATCTGCTCAGGAAAATGAAGCCTACACATTTTGAAGAAATTGTGGCATTGCTGGCGTTATATCGGCCCGGCCCGTTAGGCAGCGGAATGGTCGATGATTTTATTAAGCGCATGCATAACCCTTCTTTGATTAAATATGATCATCCGGCGCTTGAGCCGATCCTGAAAGAAACTTACGGGATTATTTTATATCAAGAGCAAGTGATGCAGATTGTTTCCGTGCTTGCCGGTTTCAGTCTTGCCAAAGCAGATTCCCTCCGCCGTGCGATGGGTAAGAAAATTTCTGAAATTATGGAAAAGGAGAAGCAATCATTCATTGAAGGTGCCGGTAAAAAACATGTTCCGATAGCGACGGCCGAAAAGATTTGGAATTTAATCGAGTATTTTTCCGGTTATGGTTTCAATAAAAGCCACTCGACGGCATATGCGTTTATTTCTTATCAGACGGCGTATTTAAAAGCCAACTATCCGGTTGAGTTTATGACGGCTATCCTGACTTCGGAAAATGATAACACCGATAAAATTGTCCGGTATATTGAGGAATGCAGGCGGCTTGGGATTTTGGTGGTACCGCCGTCTGTGAATAAAAGCCATTCAAAATTTACATGTTTTGCGAAGGATCGAATTATTCATTTCGGTTTGAATGCGGTCAAAAATGTGGGAACAACTGCAGTGGATTCGATTGTCAAGGCGAGGGAAGCAAGCGGGGTGTTTAAGTCGATTTATGATTTTACGGAGCGTGTCGATCTTCGTGTGTGCAATCGGAAGGTTTTGGAAAGTATGATCAAAAGCGGTGCGTTTGACGAATTTGGGCTCAAACGCTCTCAGCTGATGGCCTTGGTTGACCGTGTGCTCGAAACCGGCGCGCAAAGCCAACGGGACCGCCAGCGAGGACAATTTTCGCTGCTGGATCAAATGGATGACCAATCAGGAACTTTCCAGCTTGAGCAGGTTCCTGAAAATATCGATGAATGGCCCGAAAGCCAATTGCTTGCTTACGAGCGCGAGATTCTGGGATTTTATGTAAGCGCCCATCCGTTAACGAAATTTGAAAATATTTTAAAAATTTACAGCAATTCTTCAACACAGACGCTTGCGGAAGCGAAAGTGCAGGAAACGGTTTCAATCGGGGGGATTATAAGCACACTCAAAGAAATCACCACCAAACGAGGTGACCGGATGGCGTTCGTTGAACTTGAAGATTTAAACGGTAAGTGCGAGGTCGTTGTTTTTCCTGAGTTATACAAGAGTTCGTATGAGTTGCTCAAAAAAGATTCAATTGTTTTTGTCCGGGGGAAAGTGAACGCTCGCGAAGAGACCCCGAAAATTATTGCCGATGAAATCATTCCGCTTGAGGATGTTGAAAAGAAAATGACTCGCATGATTTCAATAGATCTTTTAACGGCCGGTCTTGAAGTGAAAATTTTGGATGACATCAAGCATATTTTGAAACAGTATCCGGGAACAATTCCGGTCCATCTAAATTTTAAGGAACCCTCCGGCCGAAGGATTTCACTCCATTCTGGAGATAAATATAAGGTAGACACTAATCCGCAGCTATTTCAGAAGCTGGAGGATTTATTAGGTGTTAATGCTGTTACTGTGAAGACCTGATTTATTTCAAAGCCTGCACATTAAGCGTCATTTTCTCGAACTCCTTCAAACGAAACAAGTTATGAAAGAAAAATTCTTGACACGCCATATCAAGTTTGCTATTTTATTGTCGTGTAACGACTTAGCCCGCATTTCTCATCTTTAGGGATGAGAAATGCGGGCTAAGAGCTTTTGCGGAAATCATTTAAGTTGCTTTCGCAAAAGGGCTTATCTTTTGCGCGCTGTTTTGTCTATGCGCGCAAAACTTTAGAACAAAAGGGTTGTATGGGTTGATGTTTTTTATAGGTTTTTTGAGTTATCGGTTTTTTTGATATAAGAGAGATTAAATCGCCAGTTTTTGATTGTGGCGATGGATGTTGAAGGAATAAATGAGGTTACGTGTAAACCTGGCCGTACACGTGTGTGTGCGGCAAATCAGGAGGTGAATGGAATGACCAAAAAAGATATTGTAATGAAAGTTTCAATAGATACCAATCTGACGCAGGTCGATGTTAAAAAAATTGTTCAACGGACGTTAGACGCGATTCTTGAAAGTCTAGAACGCGGTGAAACGGTGGAATTACGTAACTTTGGTGTATTCAAAGTGAAAGTTCGCCGTGGGCGTATTGGACGAAATCCGCGGACAGGACAGGAAGTTCAGGTTCCTGAAAAACGCGTGGTTGTGTTTAAGCCGGGATTAGTGTTAAAGCATCAAATTAAGTAGTTTTTGGAGGGAACAATGGCAGTTCAAGGTAAGGTCAAGTGGTTTTCGAATGTAAAAGGATATGGATTTATTGCCCAAGAAGGTGGACCGGATGTATTTGTTCATTATTCTTCGCTTCAGGGTGAGGGGTACAAAACATTAAAAGAAGGCGATGCCGTCGATTTCGATATTGTTGAAGGTGAAAAAGGACCGCACGCGGCTAACGTGGTTAGGCATAAGCAGGAAAAACCGGCAAGTTAATTTTTGATCGTTTACTTATCTTCGTCACAAAGGTCTCTGTGAGCGTTTGTTCATCGAAAGCTCGGCGAGGCCTTTTGTGCTTCCTATGACCAGAGCATTAAAAAGATTTCTAATCAAAGAGTCCATCAGAAAGATAAATTCTGAAGGAAATCCCTTTTATTCCGAAGTTCTTTTGGGAAAAGAGGAATCTCACCATTTAAAAAATGTTTTGCGTGTTAATCAAAGCGAAAAGTGCTTGATTTTGGATCCGAAGGGAAACGAGTTCATCGGTGAAGTTCAATCATTCCGGGATGACGGACAATGCGAGATTCGTGTGCTCGAGAAAACCTCCGGCTCATCGCCACTTGCGTTTAAATTGACCGTTGCGCAGGCGATCCCTCAAAATAGGAAAATGGATATCATTGTCGAAAAAGCCGCAGAGCTTGGCGTGAATGCGTTAATTCCTTTGATAACAGAAAGAACGATTGTCCGCTTGCCGAAGGAGAAAACCGAAAAAGTGGTTGAGCGGTGGCAGCGGATTGCGAATCAAACGGTGAAGCAGTCGCGGCAAAGAATTATTCCGGAAATCTGTGACATTACCAATTTCCGGGCATTGTGGACAGATGAGAAGCGTTTTGGTGAAGTGATTGTTTTGCATCCGGAACCCGCATCTGTTTTGCTATGTGAGTCTTTATTCTCCTCTTTGAGGTCAGATAAAGAATTAAAGAAAAAATTTCTTTTTGTGATTGGTCCCGAAGGTGGCTTTTCAGGGCGGGAAATAGAATTTGCTAAATCGAAAAGAACAAAAATAGCCAGTTTAGGCGAAGGGCTCTTAAAGACGGATACGGCGTTTGTTGTTGCGGTTGGATTGTTTAAATTATGGAGTTTCCAAACTAATGATGGGTAAAGGATTCATTGGTATGAGAGAGAGTTCTGAGCAAGGGGGACGTAAGGTTAAATTTTTGACACTCGGCTGCCGCGTCAATCAATATGAAACGCAAGCCATCCGCGAACAGTTTCTCAGGCAAAAGTATGAAGAAACTGAAAGTGCCCAATCTGCCGATTTCGTTGTCATTAATACCTGCACGGTAACACACGAAAGCGACCGGCAAAGCCGATATCTCATCCGGAAAACATACCGGGAAAATCCGAAAGCGAAAATTGTAGTGACGGGTTGCTGGGCTGACGGGGATTCCGAAACGGCTGAAAAGCTTGAGGGTGTTTATCGGATTGTAAGTAATTCAGATAAACCTGATTTTTTGAGGGAACTCAGCGTGGGTGAAAATCCTCCGGATGAAAAAACAAAAATAAATTCAAAATGGTGTTTTCCTTGTTTGAATATTTCCCAATTTAAAGGCCGGACACGGGCGTATGTCAAAATTCAGGACGGTTGTAATCACGCGTGTTCTTTTTGCAAAGTGGTACTTGTGAGAGGGCCTTCGCGCAGTCGTCCCATGAGGGATGTGATCGAAGAAACAAAACGTTTATGTGATTTTGGCATTCGAGAAATCGTTTTGACCGGCGTTCAGTTGGGCGCTTATGGTTATGATTTGGAGAAACGGCAAATCCTTCCGGATTTAATCGGAGAACTTGTCCGGATTCCCGATTTAAAGCGGATTCGTTTAAGCTCGATTGAACCGACCGATGTTAGCAAGGATTTAATCGGGATGATGGCACAGTCAGAAAAAATATGTCATCATCTTCATATTCCGCTTCAAAGCGGGGATGATGAAGTATTGAAACGTATGAATCGGCGCTATGATAGCAGATTTTTTGAAAATTTAATTGATCAAATTCGTTTCAAACTAAGTGATTTTATTCTGACGGCCGATGTGATTTTCGGATTTCCGGGGGAAGATGTTGATCGCTTTGACCGTACGATTTCCTTGTTGAAACAAGTAAAACCGTATAAAACTCATATTTTCCCGTATAGCCGTCGCGAAGGAACCCGGGCTTTCCGGTATACCGAAAAGATTCCGCCTGCGGAACTTAGAGAGCGGAAACAAAAACTGTTCGAAATGGATCAGACCCTGCGGAATGAAGTTTGCGCGCAATATGTCGAAAAAAAGATCGAAATTTTAATTGAAGACCGGGAGGCTGCTTCCGAAAATGGAAGTATTGGCCGAACGGATAATTATCTTGAAGTGTTTTGTCGAAACAAAGTTATCAGTCCCGGTAGTTTTGTAAAAGTCCGGATTGATGATGTTGAAAACGGAATTTTAATTGCTCATTTGAACCAGGAGGATCGCTATGGACCTTGAAACGATTCGGTTAACCATTAATACGTGGTGGGAGTATTTGCTCATCTATGTCAGCCTGTTTGATTTGGTGGCGATGTTCCTTTGCCTGATCGGTGTGGTGCTTGGTGTGAGGCGCGGGATGACCAAAATCTTTTCGAGCGTGATCGTGATTTTGATCGTTCAAGTGGTAACACTTGAGTATTATGGGTTTCTCGCTGCCTGGGTTTATGAGCGGATGCCAGTTCCCGTTAAGATTTTAGAGATGATTCTGTTTTGGGCCATTGTTTTTGTTGTGACGGTGGTTTCTCGGATTATCCTTCATGTTTTTAGTTTTTTAGCAAAAATCAATTTTCCTACTTTCGTGAATAGTCTTGGGGGCTCCGTTTTTGGCGGTATCCGTGCGGCGATGATGGTATCGTTACTTTCTAATTTTTTATTAATGATCCCTTATGAACCGATTCAAAAAATTTATGAAACAGCGGTGAGCGGCCCGTTTTTTTCACGATTGAGTCCGGAAATCCATAAGACTGCGATGAATTTACTACCGGTTCCGGATCAGTTCAGAGGTGTGTCTAAAGCCGAGTCTAACCCTGAATCCCAATGAAATATTTAGATGGATCTTTTTTTTCGCGGCATACAAGAATTGTTGCTTTCGAATTGATCGGACATGAATTAGTATTCGAGACACTTGGCGGGCTTCTGACCGGCAAAATTGTCGAGACAGAAGCTTATTTTGGTGCAAATGATCCGGCCAGTCACGCTTATCGGGGTGTGACTCCTCGCAATCGGGTGATGTTCGGTCCCGCAGGAAAAACGTATGTTTATTTTACCTACGGTAATCATTATTGCCTGAATATCGTGACGGAAAAGGAAGGTGTTGCGGGAGCCGTATTGATTCGAGCGTTGGAGCCGCTCGGAGGAATTGATATGATGAGGAAGAACCGGAGACAGATAAACGTAAACCATATGACCAATGGCCCGGGTAAGCTAACTCAAGCCTTTGGAATTTCCAGAGAACATTCCGGCATGGATCTGAATACCGGGTCTTCTTTACGAATTGTGGAAAGTCCAAGTTTGGAGCCGGTTCAAATTGAAGTAACGCCGCGGATCGGGATCAGTCGCGCAAAAAAAAAATTGCTCCGGTTTTGTTTGAAAGATAATGCGTTTGTTTCAAGATGACAAAAATACCGAGAGGGAATGAACTTTAATGAATCAGAGGGATCCGATTGTTGATCAGATTCAATTACATAACGATATCGTTGAAATTGTTTCAGGATACATTCCGTTAAAACGTGCCGGCCGGAATTTCAAGGCACGTTGTCCGTTTCATCAGGAAAAAACACCATCCTTCACTGTGAATCCCGATAAGCAGATTTTTCATTGCTTTGGATGCGGAGTCGGCGGTGACGTATTTTCATTTTTAATGAAATATGAGCAGCTGACGTTCCCCGAAGCCTTAATCCGGCTTGCCGAAAGAGCGCATATTCAGCTCCCTGAGAGGAAAAACTTTTCTCCGGAAGCCAAATCTGAAACGGATACGCTTTACCGGATTTATGCGGAGGCGGCTCAATTTTATCATCAGTACTTCAAACATCCTGAAACCGGAAAAAAAGCCCGGGCGTATTTTGAGAACCGGAAATTCACCGATCAAGAAGTTGAAAAATTTCAAATCGGATACGCGGTAACGGTATGGAGGGGGCTTTTTGAGTATTTGTCCAAAAAGGGGTTTCCCGAAAAAAACCTACTTCAATCGGGTTTAATTGTCCGTTCTGAAAAAGCAGAAACTCCATTCGACCTTTTTCGAGACCGGATCATGTTTCCCATCTGGAATAACCAGGGGAAAGTCATTGCGATGGGCGGCCGGATCATGGGAGAAGGAACGCCGAAGTATATCAATTCTCCGGAAAGCCCCATTTTCAAGAAACGATCCGAAATGTACGGGCTTCACTTTGCGAAGAAAGCAATTGCGATGTCCGGGGAAATTCGCCAAGTGCTTATTGTCGAAGGTTATTTGGATTGTATTCGCCTTCATTCGAGCGGATTTGAGAATGCGGTTGCGACACTCGGGACAGCCTTGACTTCGGATCATGTTCCAGTTTTAAAACGTTACGCCGATGAAGCGATTGTGATTTATGACGGGGATCGGGCCGGTGAAGAAGCCGCGCTACGCGGATTGGAGGTTTTTCTCGAGGGGGAGATGAATGTGAAAGTGCTTCGGATGCCGGAAGGGGATGATCCTGATAGTTTTATCCGAACGAACGGAAAAGAAGCGATGGCCGAACTGATTCAAAAAAGTCAGGATATCTTCGATTTTAAAATGGATTCCTTATCGAAGCGGTTTAATCGCACGGATTCGCTTGGGTTGATGAAAATTACGCGCTCGTTTTTTGAAACATTTCTTAAAATGAAAAGCCCCGTACTTTTGGATCGGTATATGAAGAAATTGGCATTCCAACTGGGAATCCAAGAAGCGGCGCTCCGGAAAGAATTTGAAACAATGAGCCGGAGAGTTGAAAAACCGGATTCGTACGGCCAAAATAAGACATCACAAACGGGAGCAAAGAAATCCGTACGCGCTATTCCGAAATTGAATCCTGAAGAACAACCCGGAGAAATTTTATTGCTCAGTTTGCTTCTTCAATATCCTCCGTATGTGGACCCTTTTCGTAAACGATTTCCGGGTCACACTTTCGCCAATGAGAAAAATAAAAAAATTTTACAAACACTTGAAGAACTTATCGAAAGAAACAATCAATACGATTTCCCCCCGGCGATGATCCTCAACCGGTTTGCTGAAGAAAATATGCAGAGATATGCGGTAGAGCTCTTGTCTAAAGATTGGGATTCTGTGGAAAAACGTGACCAAGCGTTCCAGGATTGCCTGAATAAAATTGATGAAATTTCCCGTCAGGAAAAGCTGCAAAATCTGAGAAATGATATTGCTCGCGCTGAAGCCGGTGGGAATCCAGAAACGCTTTTTAAAGCGATGAAAGCGTATGAGGAATATTTACATCGTTCCTGAAATCGATAGATTTTATTGGTTTTCTTCCGTGGTTCGTCGCATAAGTCATTTCTATCAAATAACTTATGTTATTTTAGAACAAAATTCATAAATTAACATAAAAAAAAATTACTTTTTGATATAATACCTGTCTTCTTACCCAGTCTGAAACCCTATTAGAAAGAGGTTTGTGAAATGCCGGAAAAGAAAAAGTTTAAGAAAGTGACAAAGCAAAAACAATTAAGTCCCAAAGCAAGGCTGTTAAAAGAAAACGCGAAGAAACAGATGCATCCCGTTCTTGCGACTATTCATCTTTCCAAAAAGGGAGATAGAGGCGAAAAGAATTTAAAACAAACAGCTCAGCCCGAAAAAACAACTCCCAATCCCAAGTCATATCAAGAGATTCTTACCAAGCTTATCTCGATCGGGAAAAGGCAAGGATATTTAACCTATGAGCAGATCAATAATTTGCTTCCTCCCGAAATCACGGCATCTGAAAAGGTTGAGGAAATTATCACTGCGCTTTCTGAAAAAAATATTGAGATTACCACGACTGCGATCCGGCGGGAAGCTGAAGCGGATGAAAAGGGAATGATGCAGAAAGAAAAAGAACTGGCGCGGGAAGCCAAGGAAGTGGAAGAGGAATTTGAGAAAGCGAGAATGGATGATCCTGTCCGTACCTATTTACGGCAAATGGGGCAGATTCCGCTTTTGAAGCGTGACGAAGAAATTGATATAGCTAAACGGATTGAAGAAGCCGAGGAAAAACTAAAAGAAGCCATTTATGAAACAAAAGCTGCCCGGCATGAAGTGTTGCGCCTTGCAAATCAAATTATTAATGATGAAATCAATTTAGAATCAATTATCGATGAGGAACAGGAATCCGCGATTGTAGTCACGAAAAAGAAGCTAAAAGCGTTGACGCGCCGCCTTCGAGCCTCTCGCAAAAACGCGAACATCGTTCCGATTTTGGAAGGATTTAATCTGAATATGGGAATTGTCCAGCAGATCATTTCCAATTTGCGGGAAAAATTGGAAGATCTTGCGCAAAACAGAAAAGAGCTGGAACGCTTACGGCATAAAAAAGAAAAAAATTCACGTCATCAAATCGGAGAACTGCTGGAAAAAAACCGTACGATTGTTGAGGAGATGGGTGAGTCGGAGAAAAAAGTTGAAGAACATATGAAATTTGTCGCAAAGCGTGAACGTGAACTGACGAAGGTTAAAAAAGCATTGGTCGCGGCAAACCTCCGGTTGGTTGTCAGCATTGCGAAAAAATATACCAATCGTGGCCTTTCCTTTCTGGATTTGATTCAGGAAGGGAATATCGGTTTGATGAAAGCGGTTGACAAATTTGAATACAAACGCGGTTATAAGTTTTCGACGTACGCCACATGGTGGATTCGCCAGGCGATTACGCGTTCGATAGCCGATCAAGCGCGAACGATTCGGATTCCGGTTCATATGATTGAAACCATCAATAAATTTTATCGGGCATCCCGCCATTTGGTTCAGGAAACCGGTCGCGAGCCGACCCCGGAAGAAGTTGCGCGTGTCATGAGAATGCCTGTTGAAAAGGTGAAGGGAATCCTGAAAATTGCGCAGGAACCGATTAGTTTACAAACGCCGATCGGCGATGACGGCGATACAAGTTTCGGAGATTTTATCGAGGATAAATCGGCCGTTTCTCCCGCGAATGCAACAGCGTATTCCATGTTGAAGGAACAATTGGATGATGTGTTGAATTCGATTACGGAACGCGAGGAGAAGGTGCTCCGTTTAAGATTCGGTATCGGTGATGGATATTCAAGAACCCTTGAAGAAGTCGGTCAGATTTTCAGCGTTACTCGTGAGCGTGTCCGGCAAATTGAAGCAAAAGCGCTTCGGAAACTGCGTCATCCCACACGTGCCCGAAAGTTGAAGAATTTTCTGGAATTAAAGCTGAGTGATTAATTAAGGTGTCTATTTAGCGTTTTGAAGTGGTGAACACACCAGTTCGTGTCATGCCCGCATGCTTTAAGCGGGCATCCATAGTTGCTGGATTCCCGCTTTCGCGGGAATGACAAAAAAGCGGACGATCTTTTAT